>Ga0256405_10000858_pt1 | contig 92075 bp, 128 predicted proteins | sample RumenRJG_02DNA_FD_189096 | JGI IMG/M metagenome (GOLD analysis project Ga0256405, IMG submission 189096) | Bovine rumen microbial communities from Lethbridge, Alberta, Canada - RJG_02 | ecosystem: Host-associated > Mammals > Digestive system > Stomach > Rumen | place: Canada: Alberta...
AAGTATTTTTTTTTATTTTTATGTGGTGGGTAACTTATAACTAAAATCACGAGCATGTACCACCACACTTGTCAAGACTAAATTTTGTTTAATATTTGCCCGCTAGACCCCCATTTTCATAGGCTAGGAGCGTGAGTAGAGCACTCCCTATACATTTAATATACCTGTGAAAAATATGGCTAAAATAGGCTTATTTTCTAAAAGGATCTGCTCTCATATCTTCAATCATTTTATGAAGTTCTGTAATATCTGGGTCTGCATTCCACAAATTATATGTTCTTTCAGATCCTCTACAAATTAAATTTAATTTATAGTCGTTTGTAATACCATTCCAATAAAATTCAAATAGTTCATAATTTCCGTCATGCTCACGAGTAACTAATCCCATGAATTTAAAGAAACAAGCATAAGCTATTAAGTATAAAAGCATCCAAACAGCTATAATTAAAAGTGTAAAATTAAATAGCATCGTGGTCTTCCACCTCTAGTGATGATAAATATTTTACACAAACATCTGATAAATCTTCTTCGTATTTAATGCGATCATGTTCTTCAAAATATTTACGAGTCAATGACTCTTTATTTCTTTGACACATACATCTTACACAATCACTATCACAAAAAGTAATGTGGTAACTAGTTGGTCTTGTTAGAAGGTAATTTCCCATTTCCATTAGCTATTGCCCTCCTCAATAGGTTTAGGTACTTCCCAAAAATGTATATATGGTTCTTCTCTTTTAGTAGGCTTAAATATTACAATGCATGAAGGAAATGGTGCTGAATTAGGTGATTCATTAAAGTGTAATCTACCCTTAATTAACCTAATTTCATCTGCATCACAACAATATTCTTGCATCCATTTAGTATCTGTTCTTGCAGGTACTAAACATACTACAGTTGATTTATGTTCTTTAGACTCATATGACGCTTTTTTGATCCAAGTTTTTACCAAGCTGTAGGGTGGATTCATAAAACAAGTTCCATGCCATTCTTGCTTTAATCCATCTACTTCAGGGCTATAAAAATGAGAACATTTAGCATCAAACTCTGTAGCACACACATCTAAGTCAAAATTAAATTCTGCATTTAATACATCAAATAAATGTTGTGGTGTTGCCCACTTATCTGATTTTGAAGAAAATAGTGATTTACTGATTGTCATTAAACCAACCACCTTCAGCATAGATTACAATATGATCAGAAGTTACTTCATCTACTTCAACACCAGTAAAGAATCTTTCAAATCCATGCAGAATATAAGCAAGGTCTGCATAAAGCCAACTTGCTTTAGCTTCATTAAAAGAGATAGTAATTAAATGTCCAATCCTTTCATAATGCTCTACAGATACAAGATGAAACTCTGTATGTAAATTACTAAATATATTATTTATAGTTGCTACAATTAAACTTTTCAATGGTCATTCCCCCAAGAAATATTCATCATACACATAAATGGTTACAATATGATCTTCACTAATACTTACTAGATTAACAATATCAAACTTTGCTTCAAGTTCTAAGAAAAGATTATAGACATCTTCTAAATTATATGACCAATCTCTATCTGTATCATCAATACGAATTGCTACAGTACACTCAAATAATCCGTGCTGAACTACATCTACTAATGTTAAAGGTTCTTCAAGTAAACCATTGATAAATTCTTCCATAATAGTTACCCCGCTTTTGAAATAAAACTTACTTTATCATGCAATACATTTCTAATAATATCTTCAGCTAAATTAGTAATAGGTGCTCCTGCTGCTTTAGGATGTCCACCACCACCATAAATATCTTTCATTAACTTGCCTAAATCTAAATTATTTCTTGTAGTTCTTACACCAATAATATTAGTAGCAGGATTAATATTCATTGCAACATCTACGTCATATTCATTACAAATAGCATTTCCAACTGTACTCATATCTACACTACCAAATACAATACCATAAGAATAATTATTGGTATTCACAATATAAGTATTTTTAAGTGCTTTTTCCATTTCTTTATTTTGTCTACGCTCTTCATATTCAAGTACTGCACGTTCACTATCTGTAAATACATTGAGATCATTTAGTTTACCTTTGAGAAGTTTTGCAGTAAATACATCACAGAATTTATCTATACTATTAGTGTAAAGAAGCATTGATAAGTATCTAGGAATATTAGATGTTCCTTCAGCCCATTCCCAAGTATCATAGAGTCTAACTTGTTCTACAAAATAGTCACAATTAACAGTAAATCCCTTTCTTTCCTGCAAGAATTTATAGAAAATTTCTGTGCCACAAGTAGGGTGTCCATCTTCTCTATGAGTTTCTACCTTAAAATATTCACTTTTCTGTACTAATGATAATGCTGTTGCATGATGATCAAATAATCTAATCTTACCAATTACTCTATGATTGCTGTTACGTAACTTTTCATAATTAAAACTACAATCTGTAACATATACTAAATCTCTATGTGCATTATCATCTTTAATTAATCTATTAGTGACTTCATCTGGTGAATTACAATACCGAACTTCAACTCCATCTCCCCATGCAAGTTTAGCAAGTATTGCACAACCAACACCATCTAAATCATTGTGTGTATATAATTTATAGTTCATGCTATCTTACCTACTTTAACTAATCTAACAATATGTTGTGTTCCAAAATCTTCTTCAATTTCATATCCTATTATATTTTCAATATACTTATCAGTAGACTTAATCCTATTCAAAAGTTTCCGTTTATTTCGTAAAATATAGTCTAAAATTGCCTTTGCTTCATATATAGTATTAAAACTATAAGATTTATATTTATTGTAGGTAATGCCAAAACTAAGTAGAATATTTTCTTCATTAACTATAGGTGTTAAATATAAATAATCTAACTTACCACTTCTTTGGCATTTAAATACTAACCTGTACATTAAAGGAATACTTCTACATCTTTATTTAAGTTGAAATGTAAATCTCTTACAAACCGAGACATAATTTCTTCTGCTGAATAATCAAGATCAAATACATAATGGTTAGCTTTTTCAAAATCATCAATATTTAATTCTGGAAATAACCAAAGCTGATTATTTACAAAAGAAATATGCCAATTACTGATAATATTAATAATAGAATTCTTTTTTCTGTCCATAATAATCATTTTATACCAACTCCATTTTCATAAATTTATTATAGTCTGTATAATACACTGTAGTTATTCCAACTTGTCTTAAAACAAACTCACAGGCAGGACAAGGTTTGCAACAACACATTTGTCCATTACCATCTTCTCGATAAAGATAACAAGTAGCTCCGCTTAAATTATAAGTGGTTGAATGTATTACTGCATTAAGCTCTGCATGAATATAGTTATTTTTCGTAGTGAACTTCCTACACTTTTCATTTAAGAACTTTTGTTTAGGATGGGATTTTTCTACATTACAACCTCTAGCAAGTATCTTATTACCTTTAACTATCACACACCCTATGTTTATCCTATAGAATGTAGATTTATCAGCTTCAGCTTTTGCAAGTAGAAAATAATGTTTTTCTTTATTTGTCAACATAAAATTTAGTGATGTGCTGAATACCTTTAAGCTCTAAATCATCTATAACACGATTAAGATTAAATCCATAAGTATATCCTTGAGATTTAGAATAATATTCAATATATTTTCTATACATCTTATCACAATTCTTACATTTATATAATTTTAATACATCTATACCAATTAAATCTGGTGGATAATAAGTATATGTTGTATATTTATACTCCAGCCCGTCCACAGGCTGATAGTCATGAAAACCAAAGAAACATTTAAGATTCAATATACTCAACCCTTTCAAGTTCAATTTTTACAGAAAGTATCATGATTCCTTCTACAATAAGGCTATCTTCTTCCTTAAAATATTCTGTCAAATTACTTGCTACATCATGAGCTACATTCTTATCCCAAAAAAGAAACGCTTCTCCAATATTAAGTGTAGTAAACCAACTATCAGCAGTAGCACCATCTTTTACATACATAGTAATATCAGCATTAGTTTCTTTATCTCTACATTCTATTGCAATCGCATATAACTTTTCCATTAGAAGTACTCCTTTGCAACTACTACATCATCCATATTTACATTTACACTGCGAACCTCAAAAGCTGTAATACCACAATCAGCAAAATTCTGACGAATTAAAGAAATACCATGCATAGCTTCTTCTTTTGTTCTAAAGAATGTAGCATCATGCCAACGACATGTAAGAGAAGGAGTATTGCTATTAATAACATAAAGGTAAAGATTATCAGATTTTGTTTCAACTTTAACAATATAGCGCATAACTTATTCTCCTTTCACTACTCTAACATCTTTAAGTGAATATTTAACATGCCAAACCTTACTTTTATTTTCTCTTGTATATGAGTATACTATTCCTTTAATTGTAATTGGATTATTCCAATTAAATTCTTCTACATTAAAGTTCTTAAATTCTTCTAAGTGAATCCACAAATGATCCACATCTGGGATATTACTGACACTAAATAATACTGATTTACCAATAAAATTTACAGACAATACATCTTGCAGAGCTAATATCTTCCCAGTTAAGGTTATCTCTTTATCCAAAAATTTTCTGAAAAAATCGCCTCTAGCTTTAGCCTGTTCACCTAACTTAAGTCCAATTTTATTTTTTGTTCTATGACTCATCCCATAGCTCATCCTCCGACAAAAAGTATATTTGAGTACCTACTACTTTTAGATATTGCTTTTCTATGAAGTCAACCCAAGAAGTAGTTGGCCCAATACCTAAAGACTTCTTATGTGGTGATAAAAATCTCTTAAATGTTCCTATATGCATTCCATTTTCAAAAGGTACTTCTAAGATGTTTCCGTTTACTCTTTTTACCCAAACTCTTTTCTTGTATGAGTTATAAATAGTTGCAGTATCATTTGTCCTAGTTATTCTAGTAATAAATGAATTATTATCTTTCGTGTCAATCTCCTCTATATCCACATATTTGAGATCAACACCAACAGATTTAAGATTCGATAACTTCTGTCCAAGGGATGTTACAAGCGTTACTCTTTTTAAGTGATCTGTAATGGCTTTAAGTGCTATTGCTAAATCTTTATCTTGAGTAATAACATAATACTGAAAGATATTATCTTCATATAGAGATTTAACAATATCTGCGGTCATATAGGTATCTGCACTATTTTTACCGTGACAACAATCAATAAATTCTACATTACTAAGTCTAAGATATATACCACTAATTACTGACTTCTTTGCGTATACTTTATACTTTTCTTCTTTATGTTTAAGATAGAACTGCTTAAAAAGAGTTTTACTAATATTTTCTGCGTCCACAAAAACCATATACTCACCTCTTTCCCTATGATTTAAGTATAGCAGATTTTGTATTATTTGTCAAGGATTTTTCGATAAATCTACGTAATTTTTATTGTTTTGTACAGCTTCTGCCAGTAATTGTATAGAATTTGGAGAAATGTGTGAAAATTCACTGGTAACTACAGGCTCTTTTGCAGTAATATCATTAACTAAATAAGTCAGCTTTATTGTTCCTTTATTATAGGAAGCAGGAGTAAGTTCTGCTTTGATTAGTTTATCTATACAAATTAAGTCGTTATTTACTTTTACATACATGAATCTCACCTTCCTGTTTCCAAAGACGTTCACGATTAGACATCTCTACTAAAAATTTAAATCCATGAGAATAATCTACATCTACTACAATACCATACTTAAATCCATTATCATAATAAGAAACCTTATCACCAATCTTTGCTAAATTTCTTGCTGTGTGTATCATGATATGACCTTCTTCTGTCCAAACAATAGTTCCATCTACTAGTTTAACTTGATATTGTAAAATACCATTATGAATACGTGAATCTGTAATTAATCCTACTTCATTATGCCACTTTACAATGTCGTTATATTTAAATTTCAATAGCTATCACCTCCAACAAAAAAAGACAGAAATTAAATCTCTGTCTTTAATTGTCGTACTGCTTAAATTATTACATTCTATCTCTAAGAACTTTTACATCATGTTTTACTGCGTATAAAATTTCTTTTTTAAGTTGTGCTTTAGCAAGATTAAAACGATTGATAAGATCCTCCCTAGCAAGTCGTTTACCTTCCTCCAAATCAAACGTATCATTAGGATGACATTTTGCAATACCTACGAGTTTTCTACCATTTAATACTTTTTCTGTAATATCATCTGCAAATCCCCAATCACTAAATGCTGTACCATATGTGTACTTATCTACACATTCCCAAAGGGATTCTTGCCAAATTCTTTTAAGTGTTTTACCATCTTGAGAAAATTTTGCGACAATAGTTGTACCATTCTGTTCGTAAGTAATCATAATTTTATGCTCCTTTGCTTTACATTTTCTGTATTTATTTTAACATTCTTCTTTATATTTGTCAAGTAGTTTTTTGAAAGTTTTTTCTGGGAGGACAAAATAGTTTTCTCCGTCTGGCTCAAACTGAATAACCACTGCCCCAAATTGTTTATGAAGCTGAAGCCGTTCAAGCTCATTATCTTCTAACCACGATTTTTTTATACTAAATGATTTTTTACTAGTAGTCTGTGTTTTGCATTCATACACAAATAAATCATCTACACAATCTCCACAAGTAAATGGTGAAGCCCCTGAATTACTACATCTAGAACCATCTACAAGATTCTTTATATATTCTTCTTGTTTATTTGAGTAGAAACGTGTAGCCTTATCATTCTTAGTTGCCATTAGGAATAAACTCCGAATCTAAATATTCATTGATAAATTCACCACAAGACCTAAACTTATTATTCTTGTAGGCTTCATTACAGGGGGTTCTAAATAAACAATTAAAACAACCCAAACTACTTCTCATCATCTTGCTATATTGATAGTTAGAGTGTTCTGATCCAAGAATAGAATCCAATGCTTCTTTTCGTGTCATATTCAATCCTCCAATTCATTCATTTTAAGTAGTATAAGACAATTACAGTCCAATACGAGTACTTCCACTAATCCATCTGATCTATGGGCATTTACTATCTTACATCGCTTACCATTATATTCTTGATATTCTTTTTTATTTGTTCTTATAGTGAATTCCAAGTTTAGCCCCTCCCCTAAGTAGATTACAGTCCCTTAAAAACATAATCAGGAGGAACTGAATGTTCTATAGGATCTATAATAACATCTTTTTTAGCCAATTCAGCCCAATATGCATACTGCCTAGCCTTTTCTTTTTCTTTCTCTACAGATTCACTTTTCTTATGTGACATTCGCATAGAATATTTAATGAAATTACCTATTAAAAATCCATAAAACTGCTCCTTAGACATAATTCTTTGCATCACCTGTATTGGTTGAAGTGCTGAATTTTGATAATGTTCTTGTTTTGCAGATACTCCGCAATTGGCACTAGATGTTTTTCTTGCAAATAAAGGAGTAAACATTTCTTCTGTCCAAAAATGTATTCCAGAGTCAATATCTAATCTATAAACATATATTTCTTCAACATCATCATATTCTACAGATGTAATGCAAGCTTCTGTTCTTGCATAATTACACATACCACTAGAAACTCTAGGAGTAAAGTTATCAATATCTTTAATTCTAACATAGTCTCCTATCTTATATTTATAGGATTCTGATTTAATGTCAAGAATTTTGTCCATTGTATACCTCCATAACCTCTTTTAATGTTGGTGCTTTTCCACAAGACATCTTACCTTCAGGACAATAACCTAAAGATATACAAGATGCTCCTGCATTCTTAAAAATAATAGGTGATGCTTCTTTACAAAGTCTAAGCATTTCATTAGCTACTACTCTAAATTCATATTGAGCACGATTACAACATCTTAAATTAAAAATATGAAACAATTCTTGTGCATTTACTGTAGTAATGATTTTTGTTTCACATGCATTAGGAAGAACTGACCTAGCATCTTCTTTTTTAAAACCTGCATCTACAAGTCTTTTATAGAATCCTGCAATATTCTGCATAAAGGATTCATATTCAGAAGCCATATTAGAATTAGCTATCGCTTTTGGTACAATATACTGAAAATTTTCTTCATTAACATATCTTTGACTACGTTGATCTAGAGTTAACCCTACATGATGCCGACAAAATTGGTGACTGAAAGCCCTAGATACTCCTTCTATAGCAAAGGTAAAATATATCTGAGTAAAAGGACTTGCATGCCCACTTTCGGCTAAATCTTCAACTAAAGCTTTAATTTTCTCCCATGTAAGATTTTCCATTAAGGTTTCTATATTTACTGTATTTGCATAACAAAGTCTTGCAGCTGATGCAACAATAAGTTCTGGTTCTGGTGTATGTGTTAATAAAATTACCCTCATATTTTTATTCCTCATCTTTAGATAGAACAAGCATAAAGCTATTTGCTTCAAAATACATAACAACTCTACCATATTTGGAATGGATAAAATACCACCAATAGTCCATAGAATTATTATCATAAACATCTTCTGTAAAACCATTACCCATTAACACTTCTCTTAAATTATAAGGAGAAATGCTTGTTCCTGTAAAGTTGACAGGTTCAAAATCTGTTAAAAACTTATCTAAAGTAGTTTGTACAAAGTTTCTTTCTTCTTCAGTCAATATATATCTCACTTAAAACCCTCCAAAAAATCATCTATCTTTTTATAGTCCTTAAATAATTCAGTTGGTTTCTTATCTGCTATACGAGCTTTAATCATTTCGTAAACATGGTCTAATTTTTCAGAAATTTCTTTAGCTTCTAGAGGCATTTTAATTGAGTAATCAGTAACAAGTTCAAACATGTGTGCTAATTTACTGGTATATGCCAATGGCGTATAGCTAGGTTTTCCATCCGCAGATTTCTTAGCTTCAGCTAAAGCATACCCAACCCCTCCCCCATAAACATATATAAACAAAGGATACTCAAGAGGAATACATCTAGTAGGATAAGGGTGCTTTTTCTTAGATGGAGAACTATGCTCCTTTTCTAAAATTTCAGCAACCCTCTCCCTAGAGCCTGTAGCTTTTTTAATTTTTTTAACAGGGTTAGCTACATTACCCTTTTCTTTCATTATTGTTTTGCTAGTTTTTGACCCCTTTCTCGGCATTATTAAGCCCCCTTATGAAATTAAACATATCATCAACACTGCGATTTTTAATATCATATGTAAAGTTAGATGTAGAACTCTTAGCAAATTTATTATTGACAAGATCTACATAGAATGTAAATGAACCATCATCACCTTGATACATAGTTTCCCACTCATCTTCACTAAGCATAGATTTAATATCTAATTGCTTACAAGCAAGAGTATCAAAACCAATACCTTTAAATTCTCCGTAAAAAGCTTTGGTTCTTAAATACTTCTTTAAGAAATCTTGATTATCAGCAATAAGCCTATTCATATGCTCATAATACTCTTTACCACGACCTATATTTTTATATCCTAGTATTAAAAGATTTAAATCTCTAGAAGCTAAATGATATAGATCTTCTTCACTAAATATACCTGCAACTACATGAATAACTACATTTTCTACTTTTGATAGGCATAAAAAGAACTCCCCTTCGTATTTCTTATAAGAAATACCAATGCCATGAATAAGTCCATTTTCTTGCCAATCAACTAATGTTTGTAAATTATACATAAATTGATTTTGATTTACTGTGATGTTAGCAAATACTTTTTGAGCTTTAAGCATTTCTAAAAATGGTAGTAATGTAGGGTTATCTAAATCATTTCCATTTAATGCAAGCTCTGTATATGGGTGCAATGACGGAATAAAAGTATTCACTACATAATCAGATATTAAATCTGCATGTTTACCTTTTGGTGTACAACCCAAATAGCAAAAATTACACGATTGACTACACTTCTGTGTTATAGAAACATCCATACTTTCTGCAAAGGAAGGATGAAAATCATCCTCCTTTGAGATTCTAATTTTAGTACCTGTATTTTCGTCTATACTTACATAGACATTGCCATTCTTGTACTTTACCATGGAAGCACTTCTTTCTCTACTTCAAATTTAAGATCTCTTTTCATGTCATTAAAGATACAATACTCATCACCATCAATAATTACAATATATTTAGGTGTGAAAATAAAATCTTCTAAAGTAACATTTTCTTCGCTTAAGAATTTTTGAAGTAATCCTTCTGATTGATGGTCTACATAACCAAAAGGATACCATGTATCTTCTGGATCTGGAAGTTCAATATGGTCAAAATTTTTTACATGCTTTTTAATAATAGCTTCAAGCTTAGAAATAAATTCTTTAGCTTCTTCATTATCTTTATTATATTCTTGACAATAAGATGCAATAGCGTAAGCTACTTTACTACGCCAAGTATTTAAAAATTGAAACGGATAACGACTAAACTCTAAATCATCGTCAGAAAAATGTAATGTACCTCCATAATACACTTTAAGTTCTTTTTCATCATAACTATCATTATTCTTAGTAATAATAATAGAGTGCATAGAAGATGAATTTGTTTCAAACATACCTTTTCTGATTGTTAATTTCATAACTTATACCCCATTTCTGTAAGAATTTTATTAACATTTACTGTTGTTACATCTAACCCTTTTTTTGAACGACTCCATTCTCCATCTTTCATGAAATATTCATCAGCAAAAGGAGCTAGAATCTTAAATAGATTACCTTCTGTAATTAGAATATCGGCTGGTAATACTAATCCTACTTGTCTTACCACAGATGGTTTATAAACTAACACTATTAATCACCTCACAAAAAGAGTATAGCATATTTTAATGGATTTGTCAAGAGGAAATTTAATCCTCACAGAGCTTCTTTTCTAATTTTTCTCGCAATTCTTTATAAAAATCTTCATGATTTTTTAAATATTCCATAGCTTTTGCTTTACCTTGAAATTTAAGTGGGTTATCTTCTGAATCTGTAATAACTTCTTCATTGTTATCTAAAAAGGAATACCATGCTCCACCTTTTTCAATAAGCCCATAAGTAACCCCCATCTCAAAAGTATCGTTATAACCGTCAATACCACAGTCATAAGAAATACTATATTTACTTACCCTCCTGTCTGGTAGAGTTGCTTTATTCTTTAATAACTCTACTTCAGCATAATTACCATAAGCTTCTTCTGCATGGGAAGTTAGCTCTTTATAGTTTTTATCATATAGTTTACCCTTACGAATTAACATTCTAAGGGAACATGTATGCTTAAACATACGACCACCTGGCGATATGACTTGATGATAGCCTGACAGGTCATCTCTACACTGATTAACTCCTATAAACATACAACCATACTTATTACATAGAGGTAATAATTTAGAACAGAATGTAGATAGGGGGGCAGATATGCCACAATAGCTCTTATCTTCCATAGTTTTCTCTGCTACACTTTTTGGAACAAGAGCTGGTATGGAATCCAATATCACACAACCTACTCCATCACTATCAATAAGTTCTAATAATATTTGAAATAACTGTTCAGCAGTTTGATTCTCTGGGGCAATAAAGATAAGATCATCTACATCAACACCATTCTTATACATCCAATCTTCATCACTTGAGAACTCACTATCAAGATATACAACTTTTTTATATCCTCGATCTTTAAGATATGCTAGTCTTTCTTTTTCTTCTTTATTAGGCTTTTCTTTTGCTTCTAATTCGGCAACCTCATTATCATGTTCTTGCTTTAGTACTTTTTGAGCACTTCCACAAATAGAATAGCATAAAGTGGATTTGCCAGCAGAGGGCATACCCAAAATTTCTACTACAGTTCTAGGCATACCACCCCTAAAAAGAAATGTAAGAGCAGGACTCACAAGAGGAATACGAGCATAGTTACGCTTTTTAATGTCTGCTCTACCTACCATATTAAAACCATATTTTTTATTTACATTTTTAATAACTTCGTCTAATTTACTCATATATCCTCCTTTACTTTACTTAATCTAGCTTTAGCAATATTAAAATATTCTAATTCTTTTTCTATACCAATAAACCCAAATCCTTCTAAAATACAAGCTATTCCAGTAGTACCACTTCCCATAAAAGGGTCTAATACAATTCCATTATAGGGTGTCACTAATTTTACTAAATATCTCATTAAAGATATTGGCTTTACTGTTACATGATTATTGCCTTTTGGTAAATTCTCACAGCCCATATTCTTTTCAGATTTAGAAGCCTTAGAGCAATAAAAGAAACGAGAAATACCACCCTCATCACCATAAGTAATTTGCTTATCTCCTGCCTTTCCCAACCCTCCGTGATCAAAAAAAGTTCCTTCTTTTGTTCTATAACAATTTGTACCGCTTTTATGATTGCCATAAATTTTATCTGCAAGAGTAGCAGTAATCTCGTCTAAAATAATATTAGAAGGAAATCTACCTCCTGAATTATCGCCTAACTTATTAAGATGAATCCTACATGCACCAATATTAAATGCACCTGTACCCCATTTAATAACATTTTCAGCATAAGTCCTTTCAGAAATAGGTTTTTGTGCTACTACAATAACCTCTGTAGCTGGTTTAAGCTGAGTATGAAAATCGTTATAATTATTAGATGTATCAGTAGTAAATTTAGATTTTATAGCCTTACCTATATTTTGACCGTGAGGCATACCAGTTCCGTAAATATAAAAAATTTCATCCTTAATAATAAATCCTGCATCTTCTATAGCACATACCATACGGTGTATATTCTTAGGACACCCAAAAGCTAAAAGAAATCCACCAGGTTTTAAGACTCTATGACATTTTTCCCAAGTCGATATATTAAAAGCAATACCAGTACTATCCCACTTATTCCCCATAAATTTTAATTCATATGGAGGGTCAGTAACAATACTATCAATAAAATTAGTTTCAATAGTGTCCATATAAACTAAACAATCATTATTTATTATCATAAGCTGTCCTCTCCAATATACTTAGCCCAATATTGTAGAAAAACAATGTCTTCAGTAGTATCAACTTTATTAAGCCAATGTCCATGATCTAATGCAATCTGCCCAAATCCTGTAGTATTGCCATATTTAGGATTTTCCTCAAATAATATTTTATACCATGAAAGCTTATCATATTCTTCTTGTAATTTCTGCCAATGTTTCCAAATATTATTTCTTGCTCTTTCCCTTAATACTTCAAGTTGGTAAGTCATCACTACTCACCCCATTACTGTCAGGAGTATAATTAGCCCAGTATCTGATAAACTTATAATCTTCGATATCTAACCCAAAATAATCTGGGGACTCTAATGCACTTCTAACACCATTTAAGCTTTCTTTATAATTAGTACAAGCTAATAGGTTAGAGTGCAACTTCATATGTTTATCATTAAGAATGTTTACTCTTTGCCAAAATGTTAGTTTATCATACTCTTTTTGTAGTTTTGCTTCATACTCTATAATATTTTCTTTAGCTTTTTGATAATTATCTTCGATATATTTTCTTTCAAAAATAGTTGCAGGTCTAGGATCTTTTCTATACATCTTCTGCCCACTCCATTACCAAGTCATAATCATCTTTTGTTAGATTAACTAAATCTAAATTAGATAATTTCATCTTAATAATATTTAATTTTTCAAGATATATATTATCCCACCATGTTCTTCCGTACATTTTTATAGAATTACTTATGGCTTTTTCAATGTTAGCTTTAATATATTCTTCTTGCTCTTTAGTTACTATCATATTCAGCCCACCACCTAACTAAATCATAATCGTCCATATCTAAACTTTTATTTGGATAGTATCCTTGAAAATACTTTTTAACATTAAGTAGCTTACCTTCTTCCATGGAATAACTGAAAAACATAGCACAATTACTTAAACACAATTCATTTTCTTTTTGTTCATCAGTTATTTCATAAAAAGGGTTATCTCTAAACCACCTTTTATACCAAGGAAGGGCATCATATTCTTTTTGTGCTCTTTTCCAATCTTTATAGAAATTTTCTAAAGCTAGTTCTATGTGGTCTTTGGTATATTTTACATAGCGGTCTGGAAGTTCTATATGCTCATGCATAATTAAGCCCCTTTATGAGTAAGCTCCATTAAACTCATACGTACAGAAAGAATCTTTTTAACACTGTCAATATATCTAGTAATAACATCTGCCTTATTTTTAAGTAGTTTATATGCACGATTATATACAGTAGATACAACTTCTTCTTCTTTTGCAGCAAGTTCACTAAGCATTTGCCTGTTTGCAATCGTACCAGTACTATTTATATAGTTCTCACTATACTTAGTTTGACGCACCATTTCACTAATATCTGCACGAATACCTAATAATTCTTGCTTAGAAGTAATAAAATAACTATAAGTACACAAAGTAATAAGAATCTTATTTAAATCTGTATCCGTAAGTTCATCTTCACTATTTACAAGAAAATCCTTAATCTTGTCAATATAGTTATCAAGTTCTCCTGTATATTTTGCTACTATTTTATTTACAATTCCTTCAAGCTGAATAGAATTATTTTCAACTTGATCCTGTATAGTTTTATTTACAAGCATTCTTCTTCCTCCAAAGGATCTACATAAAGTATAATTACTTTTTCCCATGACTCATTAAGCTTAATTAAAAAATCTGCAAATTCTTTTTCATATCTTGTATCATCTAAAGAAAGATGTACTCCTATTTCCTGCTCAAATATTTCCCAAGGTTCATTTTCATCTTGAACATACATTCCGTTTTCACCTATGTAAATATTAGTAATTTGACAATATTTAGTATCTAATTTTCCCCAAGAATATTCATCTGATAATGTAAGACTTCCATTGTCTATTTGTACTAATACTTTTAAGTCTTTATTTGCGTCTAGTAATTTTGTTAAAGTAGACATAGTTATTTACCTCGCTTTTTTAAGCACAGACCAATCCCAAATGTTATACTTTTTTAATGCCTTTATCACAGGTACTTCTATACCATTAGGATCTTTATAAGATACACTTTTCTTACCCTTTTCAATGAATAACTTATATAAATACTTAGTCTTAAACATTAAACATATAGATTTTTCATAAAACCAGATGATAGTATAAGCTTTAAGTCCTCTAATTTTAGAAGCTTCTGTCATACTTTGTAACTGATACTCAGAAATATTTTTATGACTCATGGATGCACCGCTACAAGATTTTAGCTCACACATAATAAGTGATGGACGTAAAAATACAAAAAAATCACAAGGATTAGATATGCCTCTATAATCCATTATATCATACAACCGAAATACAAATGAATCAGGAATCTGCTCTTTTACCTGCTCTTTAAAATACTTTTCAAATGTTTTACCTAATGAAGACATAACTCCTTTCTCCTTTAATGCTGATTATGATTTCCTTTACCGAGGATTAAATCAACCCATTCACAAACATCTGTATCTGCATATTCACCTAAATTATCTTTAGATCTTACCCTATTAGTTAACGGTGCATATTCTACTACTTGTTTTGCAGTAGAGTAATCATATCCTCTACGCATTAATTCTTGAATACATCCTTCGTAGTAATAAGTAAAATTATCCATAATGATATTCACTCTCCCCAATTTTATTACAAAACTTCCTATAAGAACAATAAGAACAAGTTGTCTTAGTTACATCTTGTGGTTTTGCTACAATGATATTTTCTTTAGACTTATCTAGTACTTCATGACATTTATCTAATAAATTCTGTTTATCCTCTTTACTGGGCTTAAAGATAAATGGTTTAACTGTTGGCACATCTCTACAAATATATAAATATAATACTGTAGGTATATCTAATAATATTGAGTAAGCAATGCCTTGATTTTTATGTTTTTCCATAAACGAATCCATTTTAAAGAATCCTGAACTGCCACAACTTTTTATTTCTAATATCATATATTTTCCAGATTCTTTATCTTGTAAAATACCATCAGCTAAAAATGAAACTATTTTATTACCATCTTTATCTAACTTATATAAATGAGTTTCATAAATTCCCTTTTCAAAATCAGACTCTTGTCCAATTTCTAAATCTAATTTTTTATCTCTAACATAATCAGCTACTGAAATATACTTAAACTTATTTAAGCTTAAACAATGCCTCTGGGTAATCTCATGTATAGCAGATCCAATATCACATATATAAGATAAAGAATATGTCTCTTTTTCCCCTTCTTTTGGTACGCCCAAAACTTTACAAGACATCTGTCGTTGACAATTTAGACTACTAGGAGATAGTGTACGTGAAGAAGGATGATCTTCACCGCTATTTTCTACTGTATATATAAAATCATTCTTAAATTTCTCAGCAATATCTTCAGTTTTAGCTGATTTAATCATTCCTATTAAAGATTTTCTAGCCATTATATTACCTCAATAGACAAATAAAGGCAAGGACATATGCCTTGCCTATTTAATTTTTTTACTTTTCAATAACTTTAACTTTAAAAAATATTTCTATGCCTTTAAGGAGATCTTCTTTAAATTCTTCTTGTTTTTTAATAAGGGTAAAAGAAATTGTACCTGCATTATTTCTACGTTCACTATTATAGGATATAATCTCATCTTTATATTTATCCATAAGAACACGAGCAAGAAGATTAAGTTCAACAAAACATTTCTTTACATCAAAACCAATAGTAAAAACATTTTTACCATGAATGACCACTACATCATGATCATTATTTACTACAGGCTTTTCTTCCTTTTTCTTCTTCTCATAAGTAAATCTAATAATACGAGAACCATTATCATAAGTTCTATCTTCAGTAATATCAATATCATACTGTTTTTTAACTTCTGCTAAAGAGTTCTCTAACTCTTTAGCACTATCATCTGTACAACTAAGAGCACATTCAGTACCATCATCAGTAATTCTAAAGGATTTAATCTCTTTAAGAGCCTTTGCACCAACTTCTACAATGTAATACTTAGTAATAGCAGTACCAAAATCATCATATTCCATATCAAGAAGTTCTTCTGCTTTTTTCTCTGCTTCAGCAGTAGTATTAAATTCTACAAGTTTATCATTAAAATCATCAAAGTAACCAATACCACCAAATTCATCTGTATATTTCAGTAAATATGCCATTTCTTATTCCTCCTCGTCTATAAGTGATAATACATACAAGCTAAGATTATCTTCAAATCCAATACATTTTTGTGAACCGTGAATCACAAATTCATTATTTACTTTTCGTAAAACAGTAAGCATTTCTTCAGCAGAAGTTACCATTCTACAAGGATTACCTTTAAGTTTAACATCTATAGTTTCATTTACATCTTGATTCTCACCTAATAGTGTAACACTATTTTCAGTAAATGTCAAGATTACTTTTCCTTTTTGCCAAGGTTTAGTGAAAATACTAATCCGCTTTAAAGCGTTAACTAATTCTGACTTTTCTAAAGTAAAACTAAATTCAGCCCAATCTGTATTCATGAAAGGTCTTATCATATCTACAGGATATTCCAAAGGGTCATCATACATGAAATACATTTGAAAAATATCAGAGTCAACTCTTGCTCCTTGTTCTGTTTTAGAAAATACTATGGGCTTATCTAAAAAAGAAAGTTGTTTCATTAACTTAGCAGGAAGCAATTGTTGTGGCAATATTGCTTTAGTAGTACAGGCTTTAGCTACATCTGTTGTAAATACTTTACCATTTTCGCAATAATACTGCTTGAAGAAATCATAGTCATCACCATCATATAAGCAGATAGAATTGCGTGAAAATACTTCGTGTAGTGGCTCTATTTCACAATGAATTCCATTTTCCATTACAGGCATTCTTAAATTAAGCTGTACTTGAGTACCTGTTTCATCACATTGTATAGGTAATTTATAGTTACCACAACCTTTAAGAGCTACATACTTATCCTTACGAATAAGCTTAATGTCTTCTTTATTAGTTAGTTTAAGTATTTTAAGCAACTGTTCACGATCTAAAACTATATTATCCATATCATCAGTATCTAAAAGTGTAGCTACTAATTTTGAACTTCCATCAGTAGTTCCAATTCTAAATACTCCATCCGCACAAAACATTTCTACAAATGAAGTTATAGGTCTTAGAGGTTGAATTTTATTTATTACTGCAAACATCTCTAAGATATACTTTAAGTCTTTAGTCTTCAAGTATCATCATCTCGCTTTGTTGGGTCAAAATTAAATAGTCCATCATCTGTATCTTGACTAGAAAAACCTGTTACATTTAATACTGAACCTTCTGATGACCATTGATAAATTTCATCTGCAAATTCTGACGATATAACTAATGGACAATATGGATTCTTAACTAAAGTAGTCTTAAAATCTACAAATTTTTTAACTAAAAGTTTAAGCTTAATACTCTCAAAAAATCCTGCTTTTGATAACTTATTGTTGGCATTAAGTAATGCTCCATCTGCTCTAATTGCGTAATCAGTAAACATTTCTGGAAAAATTACTACTTGTACATCATTCATCTTCTTCTTCCTCTAAAATATCATGGGCTATACATGTCCAATCTAATCCTCGCTTATGACAAGGCCATGCCCTATCATCTATAAATAATTCTACATACGGCTTGGGAGATATTGAAGATCTAGGGAACTTTTCTCGCCAATCTTTGATAGCTTTTGGTGTATCACTATTAATCGCATCGAATTCTAATCCATATTTCTTACAAGCGTCTATAGCTATTTGTAAATGCTCATCTGTTCGGCAGGTAAAGAGTATAATAATACCTCCACGTTTCTTATACTCTTTAAGTACCGAAAATGCTTGACGATTAACATCCTTTGGTTCATAGTAAGGATATAAGTTAGGATTACTAAATATTAAGGTGTTATCATAATCAACAGCTATAGACTTAATTTTAAGTCTACTCATATCTTACCTCTTTTAGCTATTTCTTCTTCGATCATTCTTTTTGACTCTCGATCAATAGCTAAGAAATCTTTATCTGTAATTTCACTACGATAATCACTTAATTCCTGTAGCCATAAAAGAATCTGATATAGATGTACTTTATCTAATTCATTATCAACAGTTTCTACCATTTCTTGAATATATGCAATCATTCCATCTAACATCATTTTAGATCAGCCCTTTCTATGATTAGAGTGTAATTTCTTCTCCATTATGCCATAATTTCTTTGCTCCCAATAAGTCTGCCCAAGTTAATAATTCTTTTGTGAAATGCTTACCATCATATCCTACAATATAGTCTTCCCCAACTGCTACAATAGTATATGTAGTAATAATATGTTCCGTTGGAAGGTACTGAACTTCTTCTAATGCAATTACATCTCCAACATGAAAATAAGAGCTTAACTTAATTTCCTGTAATAATTGTTGCTGTTTAGTAAGTAATGTATCTTTCTCTAGTCCTTGCTTCTTCTCAAGCTCTTTTAATTCCTGTTCTTGTTGTACTTGCAATGCCTTAAAATTTTCTGCCAATTCTCTAAAAACTACCAATATTCTCAGCCCCCTTCTGACTATACTATTATTGTAGCACAGAATTTAGGGATTGTCAATACGTTCCGTTAGATTTTTTATTATTTCTTTCTTAAAATCCTCAAAAGTAAGACCAAATCCTTTGTAAAGCATAATAATAACAAGAATCATATTTTCCACAGATTTTGAAGAAGGAAAGGTTGTGAACTCCTTATAGGCAAGTCTCAAATCATTGTCATCTAGCTCGTAAGAATATTCAAATAATTTAGGCACAGCTATATTAGGTAGCATATCATTATCGCCACTATACTCAGCTAAACACATGAATACATTAACTAAGATATTAGGTTCATGAGTTTGATAGTAATAATTTAAACCATTTTTAAGATATTGTATATATTCTATTTTTGTCATTTTAGATTACCAAACTTTTTCATTAAATCATTAAAATCAATCTTACTAAAATCAATATTCTTAGATTGCTCTTGCATTTGTTTTGTAAAATCCGCTGTAATAGATGATGTTTTAAGTGCTTGTGCATTAGCTAAAATAGAAAGTCTAAGATCCACTTCCTCCAAAATAATTTCAGCCTTATCTACATCATCTTCGGTTAAATATTCTTTAGCTAATTTTTCTGCTTCTTCATTAAGTTTATCTAAAAATTTATCCATATTTTTTACCTCTTTGCATTAAGTTTCCAATCTAATTTATATTTGCCATGTCTAATTTGATCATAAGCGTCCTTAAATCCATGTAGTTGGCTATGTAAATGAAGTAACATATCTAAATGCTCTCCACATATTGTACATATACCAGAATTATATCTAGGATCTTTGCTTAGTTTAAGTTTATTTAATGGATTATGTTCCATCTTTCATACTTAAAGTAGCATTATTAACCAAATGCCCACACTTAGGACAAATATATAAATGAGGAACTTTCACATTTCCATTTTTACTAATCATAATGCTCTTTACCTCCGTACCAAAATCATTCTTCTCATACCATCTTTTTGTTGCTTGATACATTTCTTCTTCATTAAATGTACCGTCACAAAAACCACATATTAGTTTCAAACAATCACTTCCCAATACGCTCTATAGCTTTAGCATAATAATCACCATCTAACTCAAAGCCAATAAAATTTCTCTTGTTTTTTTTGCAGACAACAGCAGTTGTACCACTTCCACTAAAAGGATCTAGTACTAAGTCACCAACATTAGAAGATGCTAAAACTAATTTTTCAATAAGTTCTTCTGGCTTTTGTGTTGGATGAATTTTATTCCTACCACAAGGATATCTAAATACAGTATTTTTACAATGTTCATTGAAAGTTGCTTTAGGAAATTTGCCAAAAACACAAGCTTCAATACCACTAAGCCATATTTTATCTCCATTCATGGGAGAAGGATTAGTTTTCTCCCAAATACAAAGCCTAGTTGACATCTTATTTTTAGTCATAGTCTCTCTAATAGTTGAAACTTGATTTATTCCGCAAAATATGTAAATAGACCCTTTAGTTAATCTGCAAAGCTCATCCACAAGATCTGGCAGATTAAAATTTACAACATCAGCCTTATCTTTATCTAAATTTCTAAGTCCTGCTGATTTTCTATTGACTTCTCCGTAAGGAATATCTGTCACAGTTAAGTCTATTGACTTATCAGATAATTTAGACATAGCTTCAATACAATCTGCATTGACTAAGTTAATCATATTATAGCACACTTCCTTTATTTTGTCAAGTGTTTTGAAATACAATTTGTTTTGGTAATACATCATGGCAAACATAAATACTTTGAAACATAGGAGATGCTGAAAACCCATCAGATTCTCTAGTATACGCTGTACGACCTCTAATAATATAAAGTTCTACACCTTTATCTTTAAATAGATCAAAACGCTTACGATTATCAAATAATCCTGCATAATTAGAAAGTAATGCAAAAGGTTTACCTAAATCATAACAACGCTCAAATACAGCATTACGCTTAGTAAATGGATAATTAGATACTATTGCATCGTAATCTTCTCGTGGTTCATATTCAAAGAAGTCTTGTCCTGTGTATATATGTGAATATAATACATTAAAACCACATTCTCTAAGTACTTGTACAAAAGCTGAAGATTCTAAATCAAATGGACACCAAATAGTTTTAAACTTCTTTAAGTATGGTACAAGTATTTCTACAACATGAGGGGGACTCAACCAATTATCGGTTTCTCCCTTCTTTACTGTTTTCATCTTAAATTCTGACATGTATTATTGCTCCTTATATGTTTTAACCCATTCTGTAATTCCACTACGATATACCTTACAAGCCTTCAAACAATCACCTAAGATATAATCCTCTATATTTTCTACATTATTATCTATAGCTTGTTTATAATATTCTGGATAATCTTGTTGTAAATTATCATAGGTAAACAACCTATCTCTATAGTACCAATAGTAATTAGGCTCAATTTGCTTATTCTCAATAAATCCTAAATTTGCGTATACATCACCAGAAAACCAATCATTATCAGAATATGCATATATAGTTATAGGGTGATATTCTTCATAAAAATATTCTAATAAAGGTCTAGCTAATCCATCCACATGTGCATCAAAATTAATACAATAACATTTTATCTTATAAGAATTATTTTCGGATGCACTAAAAGACATTGCTCCCATTAATTTTTCATTAACATATATACCATAATTTATATCACCTATACCTATCCTATATCCAATATAAAATTCCGCACATAAATAGTCCACAACTTCTGATGATATCAATTTTATAGTATAATTATCTATAATCATTGTCTTTTGTTTAATAAGCCAGCTAAGATACGATTTTATTTTAACATCATTATATTGCCAATCAACATCAAATATTGATATTAAATGTATATTCTGCTTCTTCGCCTGTAAAAATTTAAATTGATGATAATTACATTCTTTATCAGAAAAAACATTATTTAATGATGCATGAAATTTACTTCCATTATATTCAATACCTAACAATATATTTTTCATATACATATCTATTTCCAGTCCACGATAACCATTATCTAAAATATGTAATCCACGAGATATAGACAATGAATTATCTAAAGTTAATAGATAATCTTTAATTTCATTTTCTCCTGATGATCCAGCTTTAGCTATATCAGCACACCCACAAGAATACTGGCCACTATTTAATCCACAAACATCAATATCTAATTCATTGCCACAATCACAACGACAATGCCACATAGTATGATACTTCCCCTTTATAGGATATAACATAGTAAGCATACCTTGACGTTCACCAGTTCTATCTCTATAATTAGGTGGATGTTTTTCATGTGCTTCACACCCACAGGATGTCTGCCCATGCTTTAAATAATAAGCAGCTACATCTAATTCCTTTCCACAATCACATTTACAATGCCAATATGACCTACCATATTTAATTAGATGATAAGCTATAGACAGCTTACCGACTTTCTGCCCACTTAAATCCCCAAAATTGTGTGCATGTCCACGACATTCTCCACAAGTAGCCTTACCATTCTTCTTGAAGTTATATTTAACAGATTTTGCTAACATAATACGCTCATTACCACAATCACATCTAAATATCCAATACGCACCCTTTTTGCTATCCATATAATCAAACTTAATTGCTACCAATGAGCCAAATCGCTGACCAGTAATATCTGTATATTGTGGTGGTCTACAATTTGAACAATAATTTGTCTTACCACGCAACAAAGTTGAACCTAATATATCTTTCTCGTTACCGCAATCACACTTACAATGCCAATGATTTGACGATGCTTTAAACATAACTAACCAATTACGTATCTTATCTCCAACATGAATACTCCCTTTAGGACATTTACCACAAGTTACCCTATCACCAGCAAGTAATCTATTTGTAGGATACCACCCTACATTCCCACATTCACATTGACACTGACACTTGGCTCCCTTTTCAGCAATAACTGTCAGCTTACCAAAAGTCTCCCCTAACAAATTATTCACCTAACTTTACTAAATTATGATATTCATCGAATCTATACTCATTACCATTCCAACTATCAAATACTGCAACATCAAATGCAGCAGGAACACTAAAACCTACACTACTTCCATCAATACAACATTGCTCTGCAATTTGACATACTTCATAAGCATTCTCAATAGGACAAGTAATGACTAATTCATCATGGATGGTTAATACTATTTCAGTACCGAGTTCACGAAGTCTTTCATTATTATATATATTAAGCATCATACGCTTGTTACATATACTACCCTGCCCTTGAATACGTGCATTCCAACACTCACGCTCTGCTTTGGCTATTTTCCCACCATTACAATAAATGATTATACCCTTCTTCTTAGCTTCAGCAACAACGCAATCCTCTTCCTTCCTTCCTCGACAATTATTTAATTTAGTAAAATATAAATTTTCATAATATTTACTAGCTTTTAAATCTTCTTTAAGATATGCAGGTAATTTAACTTCATATTTAGGCAACAGTGCATCTGGAAGTCTACGTCTATAGCCATCCATTGTTTCCACATAGCCTTTAGTGTGCAAATCAGCATATGTTTGGTCTATAGCCTTTTTTAATGCAGGAAAAGATGTAAAAAACTTATCCACTAATTCTTGAGCTTTTTCAAAAGATATATTGACATCTTCACCTACAGCACGTACACCCTTTCCGTACATCAGCCCCAACAGTATGGCTTTCGCGTGTTTACGCCTAGTTTTACCATCTTTATTTGTCGTACCATCCTCATTAAACTCTAAGCAATCTTTATACTCTACATCATATATTTGAGATGCTAAATATGAGTATACATCCAAGTTCTTTCTAAATGAATCCAACATATTTTCATCCTTAGCTGTTTCAGCTGCAATAAGAACTTCTTGTTTTTTTGCATCTAATGATATCATCACTCTCCCTTTACCAGGACTATACATATTACGTACATCATAAAATCCCGATGGGAGCTGCTGGTTGTTTGGGTCACTACTAGATATACGTCCAGTCCTCGCACCTAAACTATGGAAATTACAATGTACTTTACCATCATATCTAGCCATTTCAGGAAGTTTATCCACAAAGCTACCTAAAACCTTATCATAAGCCTTAACATTAAATACTGCTTTAGCAATATTATATATAGGTTTATCTCTATATTTAGGATTATTTACAATCTCATTTATAACATGCTTGCCTGTACCACGAGGTTCTTTTTCAAATATGACACCACTATGCAATATATCATAAAATAAAATTTGTAATTGAACAGGACTATTATAATTAACTGGATACTCTAACAAACTATTCGGATTAACTCTAATGTATTCTAGTATCTTATCTTTAACAATATCTACAGCTTCATTAAATACAACTACAGCGTCATCATGCAATTTCGCATATTTAATATGCAATTCTTGTGCCTTATTAAAATCTAACCAAATTCCACGCCAACGCATATCAGCAAAAACAGTAATGATAGGTATTTCAATATTATGTAAAAGATCTACCACTTTTTCTAAATGACATTCATCGCATTCTGATGTACCTTTAGTTAAATAAGGTTTCTGGAATATATATAAATCATAGCACATTCGCGAATCATGGGCAGCGTATTTTGAGCCTACAGATGGCTTTATATTGCAGAATGGTATGCCATCAAATAATTCTGCAAATTTATGAATACCTGCTGATCCTTCCATAACATATTTATCATAAAGATATTTGAGTCCATGAGGCTCATTCTCATTTAATAAAACAGATGCTGGTAATGTATCCCAATATACTTTTACAAAATAACCTAACACAGCCCTCAATACGACTATATCATAATAAGCATTATGAAAAATAAATTTACACCCACCCTTAATCATAATATCAAACCCAAGCTTAATGGCTTCTTTTGATACTTGATGTGGGAGTAATTGTTCTGTAATATTACTTATATGCCCAATGGGTGCGTATGCTTCTATTTGATTAGGACTATAGATACATACACCGACTAACCCTTCAACTTGATCACGGAAATTTAAACCTGTACTTTCGGTATCCAGTGCAACATACTCACCTTCAACAGCTTTCTTGCAGTACTCAATCCATTTTTCATCTGAGTCTAATAAAATACAATGATAGTCTCCTAATGCTTCCTGAACTTGTGCCTCAATACTAGCCAGCTTATTTATTAGCGTTCCACTTTTTAATTTTATTTTTGGCTGTTGTATTTCTTGTGTTTTCTTAAGTATTGCTTGTGTAGACATTACTTGTCTTTTAGGAATATTAAATAATGCCATAACTTTTAACTCCTTAAAATGTATATAATTTTTTACCACATAGTTTACAAATACAAAGTAGATACAATTTTATTGGACTTTCCTTAACTATAAATTCTCTACTTCCACAATTAGGGCATATCATAATTATTTACTCCTTGACCATTTACTAATTTCATCAACCAGATTAAATGCTTCTTCTTTAGACGCTTCATTTATGTCAGTATTTACTTTTATGCTTATAAAATCACAATAAGCATGGGTATATCCTTGCGTTATATCTGAATCAACAAAAGGATCTATTTTTTTCTCTATAGTAATTTCAACTTCTGCATCTGTATTATTATACTTATTTAATAGTTCTAATAGTAACGATATTGGAATATTACTAATTTTACATTTCAATCTCTACACCCCCAATCATCATGTTTAGATTCCCAAACTATTGCTTCTAACTCATATTCAAGTTCTAAATCTTTCTTATATGTTGAAATAAATTTAGTAGCTTCTTGTTTGGTTCTACCCTTAAATACAACACCACAATATCTTTCAATATCATATATTATGTCTAACTGTTTTTGTGTTGGCTTTAATGCTTCTTCTAAAGTTATACGCATTAATCTTCCTCCTAGCAAAAAAGCAAGGACTTGCCTTGCTTAATATTATATCCATTTTGCTGGTGCTGGTTTAAGACAATTAGGTACTTCTATATTATCTTCTAACCCCTCCGCAAACTCTATAAGTTCATCAAAAGAATATAATACTCTAGTACAATTTTCTTTAATAACATGAATGTGACCTAAAGAATCTGTATCATGTCTAATTAATATATCATAGCCTAATCTATGCAATTTAATAATAGCATCTTCTATCTCCATTTGGTAATCTTCCTTTCTATCTTTTCTACTTTCCTTACCCTTTTATGCTCATTACAATTTGTAATAATCACAATAATACCAAATATTGCTAGTACAATAATAATGAAGATTATTTGATCCACTTGTAGTACACCCGTATGAATTCCTTTGCCCCAAAATTAACCTTAGTATTTGAATCTTTGAAAACTTGTTTTACAGTTTTAGCATTAATCTTATCTAATGCCTTTACTTTAGCTACAATTCCTGTATGACATTCTGCCCATTTAATGATTTCATTATCTTTATAATAGTGATAAGCAAAACATGCATATGCTTTTCGTTCTGTAGTGAAACCATAGCCTTGAGCGTCATCTACTATTTCTCCTGTTTCTTTATCTACAAGAACGAATCTATCTTCATAATCAGAAGATAATGATGGACTTCTTACTGCTTTGGCTGTCCAAACTATCTTATCATTATGCCATTTCTTCTTTTTCTTTGCCATCTTTACCGCCTACTTCCACATATTTGGTAACTTCAACAACTTCTTTTTCTTCTCTAACTTCATAAGGCTGATCATAGAATTCATGTTCTTGAAACATACCATGATCTTCTATCCAACACAATGCAAAAAGTCTATCATCTACCTTAAAAATAGTAGTTACACTTTGATGACATTTGTAAACATCTGGATCTCTATCTTCATCCACAGTATAAAAATCATATAAAAGTTCGCTAAGTTCTTCTTCTGTAAACTTTTCTCCATTATCATATCTTGTTAAAAATTCTTTGTCTGTCATAGTACCTTCCCTCTTAATTGTCCGATTGACCCATTATCTCTGTGAATATTACCAGGATTATGCACTCTGCAAAAACAATTTCCTGCTCGTTCACATAGAAGCTTTTGTGCAAACAATGCTACTTCAGTAGCACAACCTACACTATTCTTTTGTCTACTAATTTTTCTGATTTCTTCTTCTGGAAGTTCTTTAATTCTTCTACACTCTGCTATAAGTTCTTTACGGTTCATATGAGATTAATTGTCCCTTCTTCTACTAAATTTGATAACCTATGGTCAATAACATCATCCACAATATCAAAGGCTTCTATTACTTTTGCATGTTTAGTATGTACATATTCATCTCTAAACTTATTTAATAGTACGTAAAGTTGTGTAATTTCACTCTGTTTCATCATTTCACCCGCTTTAAATTTTTATTTCCTTTATGTTTTTTCTTTGGCTTTTCTTCTTCTACACTTAAAGCAACAAACTCTCCCAATAGAATATCTGCAAAATAAGATGCAAGCATAGATACCTCTAAAGCGTCTATATCTTCTTTTCTAGACTCAATAATAAGATCTGCTACACCTTCTAATAATGCCATAGGATCTAGTCCATTTAGATGCCATTCCACATCATAACTCTCATCATTAAAAGTAGTTACTTTAAGTGACATTTCGGTTTCCTGTAGTCTTTTACTCAATTTTCTTCCTCCCCTCATTTACATAATAAGTATAACATATTTTTAAGCCTTTGTCAAGAAAAAAATAAGCCTGCCCATAAAGGGCAAGCCTATTTTCTCTATTTAGAAACCATGATGATTACTTCTACGAGTTACCTGCTGTGGAGCTTCTTCTTTCTTTGCTGACATATTAGCTTTTGTTGGATTCTGCTTAGTATTAAGGTAGAAGTCCATTTGCTCTGCTGTCCAAGTTTTAACAATACTATCTAAACGACCTACTGCATCATCGTCAAGAACTTCAAGATCAGCTTTAAGTTCTTCAATAGTTTTACCTGTGTCATATTTAGAAGGATCTACAGGAGGGAATAATGTGTATGTAGTTGAAGTACCTTGCCCACTACGACTTACTTCAATAGGCTCTGCCAAATTAAATCTTGCTCCATAAGGGCTAATGCTGTTAGTGTAGAAATTAACACTTCTAGTAAATAATGCATAAGTCATCTCAGATTTTCCATTACGTTCAAGTACAACAAGAGGAATGATAAGTCTATCATGTGCAAAAGATACTGCACTATTTTGATTATCTACATCCTGTGCTTTTGCTTCACAAAATGGACAACCATCACCCAAACAACTAACTTCTACAAAATATGGCTTACCTTGCTTACTATACATCTGAACTAAATGCGTTCTAACAACTGGGATTTCAGAAACATCAGATACAAGAAGCTGAATCACAGCCTTCTCTTTATCTTTCAAATAGAAATTATTTAAGTTTTTAAATTCTGTACCTTGTCCATTTGCACGAGCTTCTGCTTTTTCTGCACGATCAATAGCGGATTGTAAACTGATTCTCATAGTTTTCTAGTCTCCTTTGTCTTAAAAAATACAAAATATTGTGTTTCAATTACATTACGTAGTATAGCATATTTTCTGAAATTTGTCAAGCTCTTTTTATAAAAAAGTGTGTATACATATCTATTATTTTACTAAATGTTTCATCATCATATGCACCTAAGTCATTTATATCCTTCCCCTCTGGTAAATCTACAGTTTTAATAAATCCTGTATATTTTAATGCTTCTATTAGCTTATCACGCCCACGCATTCCTGATTGGTCTGGATCTAGAGCAAGACAAAAACACCTATACCCCAACTTTTTTATTTCTTCATATTGAGATTCTATACCTGTACCAAGCAATGCTATGGCGGGTACATGCATCTTTTGAGTTAATGTAATAGCATTAAGCATCGACTCACAAATATACACTTCTTTTGAATTCGGAAATAACTTCTTAGCTTCATATATTCCAAAAACTGGCTTATTAACCCCTTGAGGGTAATGGTATATTTTCTTATGTATAGCTCGTTTAGCTACAAAAAGACAACCACCTGTAATATCCTTTACTGGAAATGTTATACATTCACCTAAATTTGAGTCCTTACAATACCCTAAATCATAAGTTTCTATTGCCCAATCATTTAAATGTCTTTGATAGTGATACGAACAAGTATAGCGTAATTTATCTAATTCTTCTTCACTTACATATTCTATCTTTTTTGGTTTTGGCTTTTCTCGTGAAGGAATATATATTAACCCTTCTCTATTTTCTACTTCTATAGTACCAAAATGTTTAAGTATCCATTGAGTACCAAAATTTTCACCATAATATCCAAAACATCTTGATACTAATGTTTCTAGTGTGCCTTTCTCATGACAAGTAAAACAATTAAAATATACTTTGCCAGTATCTCTATCTGCTCTTGTCATTATACCTGCTGATGGTCTATTTTCATTACCGTTCTTATGAAAAGGACAAGTAAATACTATATCTTGTCCTGGTGATTTTGGCATCCACAGGTCTTTTAAAAGATTAATATTTTCCCTATGTAATGTTTTTTGCAATAATAGCATAATGTCTTGAACACTAGCCATTACTGGTATATTATCTTTTCCTATGAATAACATAGGCATTTACCTTTTACCAAAGAGCTAGGTTTAAGACCTCTTCTAAGCCTAATTCTATTACCTTATCTCTCTTAAAAATTCTGAAAACTTGCTTTGAAGGAACTACTTCAATGAATTTAGCATATTCCCCATTATGTGTAATTTCTGTATAAATGGGAAGTTGTTTTAATACATTAATAGCTATTTCATCTATTTCTTCATATTCTTCACGCTCAATATCTTCAATTTTATAACGATACTTAGTCATTACTTGAGCCATCTTGTTCTTTGCTTCTTCTAACACGTTCATAGTAATCCTCCAATCCAAAATTATTTACTTCTTTTAGTTCATATACACCACAATTCTTACATATTCTTAATTTAAATGAAGTGGTTCTTGTAGTACCTCTTGTAGCATTTCCGCATAAAGCAGTTAAGTCTACATCTTTAATAACTGTTTCTGCAACTTGCTTGGAATCACAAAAGGGACATCGTTTTTTATTAGCTGGCTGTAAATCATATACATCCATTATTTTAAGCACATCTTCTAGTAGTTTTATATCTTCTAATTCTTCTGGAAACACCGCCTCTAACTTTAACCTATTTATTAATTTAGTTAAACCTACCTTAACACCTCTAAGTCTATAACGCATAGGTTTCCATCTATGATTTAATCTTGGCATGTTATCGCCCCTAAAATATATTAGCTACTGTCTTTTTTACTTCTTGTTGTTGTGTTTTTAAATCTTCATCTTTTTCTATATCTTCTAAATCTGGGATGTAATTAAATGTTAAGTGATCAAAATCATAAGCATATAAAAGTTTTTTATCTACTAAACCATAACGATTCTTAGCTATACTTAATTGTAATGCTCCTGCTTTCTTTTGAATAGCAATAATTCTAGTAGACACTTGCGCTAAAGAATATGATCCACCAATGGACTCTGCGTCCATATCCACCTGTTCATTACTCTTACTTTCATTTTGTCTACGTCTTGCTTGTACTACACCAACTACAGGTATTTTATATTGTGTAGACATTGAAAGTAACTCTGCACCAACTTCTCCTTCTATTTCAGCTTCTGTTTGCCCCTTTTTAGGATAGTCTTGACGAACATATTTAATACCATCAATAAAAACAATATCACATTTAGTCTGCTGAATTAACTGCTCAATTTTACTTACAGTTATTTTTCTATTTAAATCAGTCATATCTACAACAAACAAATGCTTATCGCTTTTATTCATGTCCTCAATATATTCTTTGTAGCCATTTATTTGTAAACCTTTTTGCATAGCCAAATTAGAGAAATTAGTGATGTAAGTATCTATACGATATTGAATATCAAGCTTTGGCATTTCTGGACTAATAAATAAAACTCTGTCTCCATCCATACACGCTTTAGCAGCACTACTACAAAGTACTTGAGATTTTCCTGTATTAGACTTACTAAGGTAAAGAAATAGATCTCCACCTCTCTGATAACCATATACATATTCATTTAATTCTTTAAATGGAGTTTCAATATATATCTCTGCTGGATGTCTCTTTCTTTCTTCCCAAACCTCTAATCTTTCCTTATCATGCATCATATCAACGCAAGTTATTTCATTAGTAAGTTTTAACTCATCTACATGAGATAAAAGATATCTAACACCATCATTAGCATCTTTTTCCATCATCTTCCCAGAAGATTGAATTAAAGTTACACAACGATTAAATAACCTAAATTCTCTAATATCATCTAATACAGATTTAAAATTAGAAGGTAAGTCTGTAAAAGAAAAATTCGGACAATTCGCAATTAACTGTTCAGCTGTTGGTGTAGATTTATATTTTTCATAATATTCTCTAACATAATTAAATGCATCTCTATGCTCAAAGAAATAAGACTCATCCAAGAAGTTACTAGTTAATACAGAATAGTCTTTATCTTTTATTACTTTAGTTATTACTTGACTTTCTGAAAGGCTCATTTAGATCTCTTCCTTCTGTATGTATTAGTTGACTCTCTATGCCCACCGCCTTTAATCTCCAATACAATATCACTTAATATTCTATCAGAGGTTCTTGCTCCACATGAAGCTTCTAATTCCTGTGCATTTAAATTACTTGTAAATATAGTAGCTTTCTGATTTCGATACCTACTATCAATAATGTCTGTGATAACAGTATCGTCATATTTAGTTGTATGTGTTGCAGACAAATCATCTAATATGAGAAGTTTTACATTCAATGCCTTTTGTATCACTTCTTGACGCTCTTCTGGATTCTCAAAGTTTTTAGCTTTAGCCAAAAAACTAGGAACATATACAAAATAAGCCACATTAGGATTAAAACCATTACCTAAACTATTCATTGCTAAATATGTTAGCATAATTTTAATTGCCCAACTACTACGCCCTGCTCCTGGATAATGTCCCCAAATATATAAAAACCGTCCTTCATCCACAAAGGTATCTATATCAGTCTTTATATCATTTAAAGTATAAAATACATCTACGTCTTCATCAGAAGGTGTTAATAATATCTTATCATAACTCTTGAACTTATCTGGAACTTCACTTGCAAAAAGCAAGTAATCAAATTCTCTACGCATTGCACAGAATTTATTACAACCTTTAGTCTTTTCTAAATGACAAGATCCGTTAAACCAACATTTATCCTCATAATGATACTCATATTCATTCACTTTACCACCCCCTCTTTTTCTCCCAACTATAACATCTTTTAAAATCTTTTTCTAAATTACAAGTACGAGTAAAGCTATTAAAATACTTACAAGAACTACATTTTGATTGCCTATAGCTTAATCTAACCACATTATTATTTTTACCTTCCTGATAAGTTTGAAAAAGCATAAGAACAATTATTATCCAACAAGATATTATAAGCCACATCTATCTATCCCCTTTCTGCACATATTATCATAGCACAAAAAAGAGAAAATGTCAAGGGGAAATTGCTTTCCCCTTACAAAAATATTTAGATAATTCTAACAAGGTCAATATCAATATCTACATCTGATAGCTGATAATCTAAATCACCAATATCTAAATTTGCTTCAATTTCTTCATAGATTTCTTCTTCTGTAGTATCATCTGGAACTACTATAGTTACTTTAGCTTTACCGTTTACATAGCAATTTGCAGTTACTTCTTTCATTTTACCCTCCGCACATATTTTGGATAAACTTTCTTAGTATTAACTTTTTTACCTGCCTCATCTACTAATATTTTCTTACCACTAGGAGATTTTATTTCGTAGTATTTAGTTAAAGGTTCTTTACCACACTCTTGCATGAAATCATCAAACATATCTATACCATTTTGCTGTCTATATAGATTAGACATAGCACACATTATATTTACATTAAAATTTAATATGTCACTATTATCATAACCCCATAGAATATCTTCTATCTTATCTTCTCCGATAAAAGAAAACATGTCCATAGACGAAAATTTTTCAATGGTACTGAAATAATCTATACACTCATATTTCTTGCCATCATATACTTTATTAGGAATAAATGTAATTAAAAATTCTTTTGGAGTTAACCTAGCTAAAAGTTGTGTTGTTTCTGTACCTGCTTGAAATATTAAATAACTATTATCTTCTAACTTACAAATACAATTAAAATCTTTAACTAAGCATCTACAAAGTTTCATATATTGATATCTATCATATGGATCTAGATTTAACAAAATATCATCTATCATTGACTTATATTTCTCATGCCACCATTCAGTAGTTTTCTTTTTACCATCAATTAATTGAAAATTAGTAGATGTCACCGCTTTCATAGTCTACTTCCTCGTATTCTACATTAGGCTTAAAAATTTTATCCACCTTAAATAAAAGATAATCATCTGCATGATCATTATCATCTTCTAATATACACTGCTGAAAATCGTCTATATCTGCGAAAATAAAATCCTCTATTGTATATGTATGTAGTGGATTATATGAATAGAGTTTTCCTGTACTACGATTAACTGCAATAAACATTATAGTTCTCCTTTTTTAATAACTTCCAATAATTCTGAATCTTTTAAGTTGTATAACTTGCCACAATCAAGGTCTGCTGTACCATATTCTTCCATCAATATGTTATAAAGTAATTGCAAAAATCTTTGATGAGGATACTTTGCATGTAACTTTATTAATTCTTGCCCTAATATTACTATATCTAATTTACTTTCCACTAGAACCAACTCCACCAGTACGAATATCTGAAAGTGGTTTATCATCATCTGTAATATAATATGAAGAAAAGATGCCTTGAGCAATTCTATCATACTTCTTAATTTCTACAGACTCATCCCCATAATTATATAATGCCACTAAAAGATTGCCATCGGTTTGGATATTGCTATAATAAGAGCTATCTATAATTCCTGTAATATTAGCAAGCATTAAATGTTTTTTAATTCCTATAGAGCTACGCACATGAATAGCCAAATATTCATTACAAGGCATATATGCTTTTACATCTGTCTTAAATACATGCATAGTATTAGGTGCTATAATAGCATCTTCATTACTATAAATATCATATCCTGCTGATCTTGAATCAGACCTTGTTGGTAATTTTACATCTTTACTAGCATCCTTTACTCTCTCAAATCCTCTGTATCGCAAAATTCTTCCTCCTTTGGATCAATCTTCTTCATTAAACTAATTGCAACTTCAAGCTTTTTCATAGCTACTGATACTTCCAAAATTGCTACGTCAACATATTCCTTATCAACATAATTAAGATGATTTTCTGCAACTTCCAAATCAGAAATTGCTTCATCAATTAATTTCTTTACTTCTTCCTTGCTCATTAAAAAACCAAATCCTTTCTTATTTTACTTTCATCTTGCTTTTTCCTAGTTACAGACTCTTGTGGTCTATTATTATTTTGTTCATAAGCCATCTGCCTGTATCCGCACATTACAGATCTATGAACCATTTGAACTCTTTCTATCTTAGGTATTTTTTCTAAGAGTTCACATTGAGCTATCCAGCTTATTTTAGTTGGATAGAATCGTTTTTGTCTACATACTTTTAGAAAATCTTTAATCTCTTTCATTAAAGCCCTATCATCTCCAAACTTAGATTCAGCAATTTCTAAAAGCGTTAGATTTTTCTTAGGCTTCTCCTGTTTAGGGATATTAAATAGACCCATATTTGCTCCTCCTTAATTTCTATACATAGTATATCACACTTCTAAAGATTTGTCAAGAAGAAAAATAAAAAAGGACAGGAAAATTTTCTCCTGTCCTTGGAATTTTTACATAGGATTATCGTTCATCAATCTTTGAGCTAAACTTTCTAACACCCATTTACCAATACGTTGTTTAAGGGCATCTACATCTGCAAGCTGTTTTTCACCTTGAGTTAGATTTACATAACCATTAAAAGAAATATTATTGCCTGCCACATTAAAAATCAAGGTGTCCTCTACTACTGCATCTGGATTATAGGCAAAAACATCAAATACTGGCCCTTGTGGTTTAATGTTGCCACGAATACGTACAATAGAAAGTGGCTCAATATAATCTTGACTTACTTCAACCTCTTCGATTGTAATTACATCATATTCACCAGTCTTTAAAAGATTAGCTTTAAGTGTACCAGCATTATCTTCTTGATCACAAGCAGAAATAATTTGACCATTTCTACCATTTTTTAGTAGATATACATACATATGCATCATACCTCCTTTATAATATTATTAACCTTCTCCATCTCCCGTTTCTGTATCACCCTCAGTAGGTTCTGTACTTCCTCCTTCTCCACCAGTATCTGGGTCAGGATCTGAAGTTGGCTCTGGTTCAGGTTCAGGATCTGGTTGTGGATCTACCTGTTCAGGATTATCATTAACAAGACGTTCACTAAATAATCCTTCAATCCAACTTGTAAGTCTAGTTTTTAAAGATGTAATATCACTAGCACTAATTTCTGCCTCAGTTAATTTAGCATACCCAACAAAGCTAACAAGATTGGCAGTTACAGTAAATGTCATCTTATCTACTTCTGTTACTCCTTCTGGAATATTATATGGAGTAATAGTAAGTCTAGGGCCACCAGATGCAAAATATCCTTCTACTTTTACAGCAGATAATGCTGTTACTACATCAGAACTTACCTCAATAGTTTCTAGATCAATTTTACGATAAGATCCAACCTTTAAAAGATTACTACGTTCTGCAATGGCACTTGCTTCCGTGTCATATGCATTAATAAATTGTCTGTTAAGACCGTTTCTTAGAATATATACGTTCAAAACTCATCCCTCCAAATTTAATAAAACTACTTTATTACTATCTAAAGACGCTTTTACGTCTATTATTCTTTGATTTGATGACCCTCTAAAAGCTAAATTTAAATCTCTTAACTCATCTACATATTTACCATCAACTAATACATCTATATAACGCAATATTTCTTTATCACACAATGTATCATAGGTATATCCAGTATATACCCAAATCTTTTTACTTAATTTTTTACACAAAGATAATACTGTATCATAATTTTCTGGTGTTAATGGTTCTCCACCCAATATAGATACTCTATCAACATGTTTATTATTAGCCAATTCAATGAACTTATTTTCAATATCAGGAGTCCATTCCTTACCGCCATTAAAATCCCAAGTTACTTGATTAAAACAGTTCTTACAATGAAAATGGCATCCTTGTACATATAGTGCTATACCTATACCTATACCATTTGACACATCAAAATTTCTTATACTTGCAAAATTCATTACAACGCCTCATGATTATCTAAATGCACATATCTCTCGTTTATTTCTTGTGTTCTTCCTTGGTTAAAGAAGTTAGAACTTATATAACCACAAACTCTACGTCTTACAACCATAAGTCTATGATCTGTATTACCACAATTTGGACACTGCCAATCAAGCTTTCCATCTTTATCTATAATCTTTATTTCACCTTGATATCCACATACCATACAAGCGTCAGATTTAGTATTTATTTCAGCATACATTATTGTATTATAAATATGCTTAACTATAGACATTAGTGCATCCAAATTATTAGTAACGTCACAACTTTCTACATAACTTATTGCCAAAGTCCCTTTGCTTGTAATTTCTTAATTACAATGCTCTCTAGCTCATCTTTTGTTTTTTGTGATAAATCTTTTGTAAACTCAAATTTTTTAGTTTGTTCATGTTCATTTGCAAAGTCACCAAAAACTAGTTTTTCTGCAAAATATCGTTTATACACAGCATCTTTAACTGACTTACAATATCCTAAATGACATCTAGTATTATTTATTCTAATCTCTGGATCATACCTATCACGGTCTGCCCTATAAGTTACACCTAAGAAACCACTGGTGTTATTACTCATAAATGCCTTATTCCTAACATTTTCTGACTGTTTACATATCCTAAGATTAGATAATCTATTATTTAAAGGATTGCCATCTATGTGGTCAACAACATATCCAGCTTCTATCTGCTCCTTAGTTATTCCTGTTATTAACCACGCCAAATCAATCTGAGTACCCCTTGCTGGCAATCCTGTCACAACATGTTTATGAGATAATCTCCATTTATGATATTTTACATCCTCTATAAAGTCAAAATCAATAATAAATTCAGCCACTTTAATATTTTTCTGATTATACACATTAAAAATAACTGTTTTACCATCTTCACTTATTACATAGTCATTTAAATCAGCATTAGTTCTTTGAATATCGTCTAAAAATTCGCCATATTTTAGTAATTGGTGCATATGCTTACTACATAAACAATAACCATATAAACTTATCTTCTTCTTTAAGGGTCTTTTACAAACATCACAATAAAACATTCTCCCCTCAACCTCCGACTATATCTTAGCGTAGCAGGAAACCACTGCTTCACACCGTATGCGCTTCAAACTAGTGCCTATCTCTAGTCTTACAATTAGTCTGTACACCTTCAATTAAGCTTGGCACGGTATTTCCAAATAGTGTCTACCGTTAGCACTCTTACGAGCACACCCTTTGGCAAGGTTCACATACTTTAAGGTGGCTTTTCGGCTATGTAGATTGTCCAAACCACCTGGACTTAGTGCTTGATATTCAGCTTCTTTAGTAAGTTTAGTAAACGGATCTACTTCTTCCTTTACCCAATAATGATAACTATTAGTTATATAATCTCTATCAGTAATTCCTTCTATAATACCAAATCTTCTTTGCAATGCTTTTGCAAATTTATGCACACCTGTCTCCATAGGAGTTCCATATAAACTATATGAAATATTTTCAGCTTTACGCCACTCTGCACACTTAGCATTGAGGGCCTTCATAACTTCTAATCCAAATTGTTGTCCCTTGTCCCCATCCATATGAGAACAACCTGTCATATATTTAACACATTCAAATAAACCTGCATACCCAAGACTAGCAGTAGCTATATTATTATAAAACAGTTTATCAATCTTTTCATTATGTCCTAATCTTGCTAATGCCCCATCCATCCACATAATAGGTGCTTCATCAGCAATAGTATTACTCAAGTGTGCTATGCGCTCTTTATGTGCTTTATGGCACAATTCTGCTCTTTCATCAAACAATTCCCAAAATAAATCATAGTCCCCTTTCGATGATAACGCTATATCCACAAGATTTAATGTAATTACGCCACAATTAAATCTTCCATAATATTTATGATTTATTGGATCTGGTGTAAGAAAACTTCTGCAACCCATGCATGGGTACACATCACCTTTAAGTTCCCTCATCTTCTTTGCTGAAATGTAATCAGGAACCATCCTTTTAGCAGTACATTTAACAGCTAATTTAGTCAAATAGTAGTATTCACTATCTTCATATATATTATTTTCATCCAGTGTATATAATAATTTGGGGAAAGCTGGTGTAATCCACTGTCCTGCCCTATTTTTCATTCCCTGTATACGCTGATTTAAAAATTCTTCAATAAGCATTGCAGTTTCTTTTATATATTCTGGATCTTCATTTAAGTACATAAACACAGATACAAATGGAGATTGCGGAATCCATTATTCCGTAGACTATATCTTTATCCAAAATTGGATAGATAGCACTTCCACACATTAAAGTGTGTACGAACAAAAGTTCTAGTCGTTGCACCTTCAGCATAAACTGCTAGGCACAGGATTATCAAACAATTAATCTATATTACTTTCCAATGTATCCCATCACAAATACATTCACCATTATGTCTTTTTAAAGCATTATATAATTTATAGTTGCTATTGCCTACAGCGTCAACAACTGAATTATACACAATATTATTAGTAACATCTAATAGCTTTATTCTTGTGGGATTTTTACTAACGTGGTCACTCTTTATCTTTTTTATTTCATCTATATTAGCAGGTATTCCATTATCTATAATATTACCGTTATCATTTAAATATCTAAAAGAATGTTTTTTATGTGTATACCTTGTGCCTCTACAAACAGCACAAACCTTGGAATGAGAAAACTGGGGATATCTTTTACACAAATCTACAACGCAAGAAAAAATTTCTCCTGTTTCTAGAATAATTACAGGTTTACTAGATGGATTAGCATCTCCAAACTTACCATACATATGGTTAAGCTCTCCCTTTTGAGCATTACCAATAGAATCTTTAACACTCTGGGTTAAAAATGGTTTTGCTCCTCCTCCCTTAAGATTATACCCATGACTAGGATCTGTAGTCATGAAAAATCTTATCCAAAATGATTCTTTTAAATCAAGCTCCTCATGAGAACTAGCATAATCTATAATTTTCCACTCAAAATTCTCACTACCATACTTTTTTAATGCACGTTTAAATAACGTACAACCGTGATGTTTGTAATTTACGCTCTCAATATGTTGCCTTTTTCTATCTGCTAATTTTTGTACTGTTTGACCAATATATCTTTTACCATTGACCACGTTAATCGCTTCATATATAATCATTATTTGATTCCCCTGTCAGCATGGTTGTTAATTATCATTTACTATAATTACTAAACGTCAACCATACACCTTAAATAATAAGTTCACTATCTTTTCACTATAACATTACTATTATAGGCAGCCAATACTTAACCGTTAGAGTTACACATACTATTTATTTGATAGTTAAATGTTTGCACAGAATCAGCTATTTCTTTTTTTAAGTCTTCTAATGCAAACTTCTTTACTAAACTATCATCTAGATCACGATTTTTATACTTATTTACATAATATTCATAGCTACTTCTTACAAATGGAGCTAAATGAGTTAATGTAATAGTTGTACCACCATATTGACTTGAAGTAACTGATGTAATTACTTGTGTTGCTAATGTGGTTGCAGTTAATATTCTATGTGGTTTATCTATATGAACTCCATTTATGTTTGTTCCATTCTGAAGCATATCTTCTAAATTAATTAGACAACAATTTGTTAAATGCTGAGCTGCATAATCAAGATCATGTATCTTTATTATAGCTTCTTTATCTGCCTGTATAACATCAGGAGAAAAAATATGTTTTTTAGCCAAGTGTTTACTTACAATACCTGCCATATAATCACGCTTAGTTGTAACAACATCAGCGTCTTTATTTGAATTTTCTGTAGACCAATATTCATTTTGTCCAGAAAGCATAGAGGATAACTGAGATTCTAACTCAGTATCCATATTACGTTGAAACTCCCTAATAGCCCTATACCCCTCATAAGCTCTAGCTACATCTTTTTTACCTCTAGCAATTAATTGATTAAATACTTCAATTTCTATGTCTGAAATATTAACTTCTTTGACATTCTTATGCAAATCTTTTATATATTCAGAAATATGTAATGCTACTTTTTTAGAGACATTCCCACAAAATTTCATTGATTTCAGTATTGCCTTGTATATCTTTTCTGCATTAAAATCCTGTAAGCTCCCATCTCTTTTTCTAACCTTTACCACATAACTCACCCTCACTTTTTACATAAAACAAAAAGCAAGACATCTTGCCTTGCATATTTGTTCTTTGAACACTTCCACCACCTATAGAGGCGGGGAATTCCTGATTCATTGACTAATGCGCCAAAACCTTGGTTTCAGTGTCTTACATAATCTCCAAAGGCGTAGAGGTTATATTTAACCTCAGTTCCCATATGACCTATGGTACTATTTGTTTCTCATGCTATATCTTTTGCTTTTGCTAAGATATTTATTGCCGCATTTCTATCTCTATCATGATGTGCTCCACATACAGGACATGTCCAATCTCGCACAAATAGATTCTTTACTAGTGGATTTTTATAGCCACATTCATGACAAGTTTGACTTGATGGGTAGAATGTAGGTATTTTTACTACTACACCACCATGTTCTTTTGCTTTATACTCTAATTTAATAAAGAACTTACCCCATGCTACATCACTTATTGCTTTCGCTAACTTGTGATTCTTTAACATGCCTTTAATATTTAGCTTCTCAATAGCTATAAAAGCATTATCTTCTGCTAAGTGATAAGTTAATTTATGCTGAAAATCATCTCGTACATTCTTTATTTTTTCATAAATACGAGCAACTTTTATCCTTTGCTTTTCATATTGTGCTGAACCCTTTTTCTTACGAGCTAATTTTCTTTGAGCACGAGCCAATTTCTTTGCAAATTTAGCAAGTATCTTTGGATTCTTTACTACATTACCATTAGTATCTGCATAAAAATCTTTTACTCCTACATCAATACCTATTTCATGTCCATTATTAGAAAGCAATTCTATTTCATATTTTACACAAATAGACACATAATATTTATTTGATGCTGTACGAGTAACTGTTGCGCTTACAATTTTTCCTACCAATTCACGAGAAAGCTTGATTTTCACTCTCCCAATCTTTGGTAATTGAATTGTATTGCCTACAAGTTTAATATTACTACCTACACACTGACTTCTATATTTCTGACAATGTGCATGTTTAGATTTAAATTTAGGATACTTAGATATCTTTTTAAAGAATCTATCATATGCTACTTGTAAATCTCGAAGGGAATTTTGAAGTGCCGTACTATCAACTTCATTAAGCCAGCTATACTCATCATACTTTTTAAGGTCTGTAAGCATAGCATTTGTAGCACTATAATTAACACTTTTATGATTGAATTTCCATTCATCTCTACGAATTTGCAAGAAATGATTATAAATAAATCGCTTACAACCAAGAGTTTTATTTATCAATACCCTTTGCTCTTTTGTAGGATAAATTCTATATTTCATACCACGAGTAATTTCTACTACCAAAATTCTCACCTCCTAATTATATTGTAACATATGTAAGAAGTAATTGCAAGTAATTCATCTCCCCCCTTCGCTTCGCTTAGAGGATGGAGGCTTCTTGCCACATTCTGTTAAATAAATTGTCAATCCTCATTTGGAGTTAATGACTTAACAGTTTCTTCGGCCTGATCATCCACTAAAGCATTTGCTCTTTCATAAAGACTAGCAATATAGTCATCTACATCTTCATCTTTAAGATCTTCAACATTAGCATCATAGCCAACCTCGAATTTATAGAATTCATCCTTAATTTTCATAGTTCTAGAACTAACACAATGTATAGAATTTACTTTTGGCAATTAATCCACCTTCTTATCCAAATATACAATTATTAAATTAAGTACAAATATTGACAATACAAAATCTATTATAGTACCAACAACAGCACAAAAAAGATTACCACTAAAATATGTTTCTACTAGCCAAAGAGTAGACATTGTAATTGTTGCTACTACTAATGCTATTACTGAAAATACTATAACTACTTGTCCAAGGACTTTAAGCATTTTTAATGTTTCTTTGTATGCATCTTTTATCATTTTTTAACCTTCACAAATTTGACAGCCATAGTTTTTTTCTCAATAACACAATCTGCAAATTCAGCACCATCAATTTCACCTGTAGCAATAGAATCTTCCAAAGCTTCTTCATTTACTACCTCCTTCAGTAGCCATTTTGCATTTAGCTTTTTGACTACTTCTAAAGTTTTTTCTGGATCTAATTTTTGTGATACTCTTTCTTCTACAATAGCTTTATATTCATTTCCTTCATATGAACCTACACCTTGAGATTTTACTTCTGCCTTTAACTTATCTACTTCTTTCTTTAAAGCTGTCAATTCAGCATTTTTAATAGCAAGCAAGTCAATTTCATTTTCTGACATATATAGTGCTCCTTTAAAAAATCATATTGATTAGACATGGAATAATTCGATAAAGCAATAATATACTGAAAATTCCTAATATAGCTATGACAAGCATAGCCATAAACCTATACAATTTCATACTCATTATCTCTTAATTGATCCTCTACTGATTTTTCATCTGAACTATATTTAAGTTTATACACTGGATACTTATCTGGTGGCATGTATGGAAATTCTACTGGAACTCTTGATTCTCTACAGGTAAATTTAACCCCATCTGGTTCAGCAAAAATTCTACCCTCTACATCATAACATTCTCCAGTTTCTCTATTTTTGAATACTGCTGAATATCTTTTATTTTGCCACGTATTACCATCAGGATCTAATATGTCTGACCACTCACCATCTTCACCTGTTAATGGTGTTAATGGCTTCCAACTCCAAAGCCTATCTACAAGTGTAATTACAATAGAAGCTGACATATTAGTATGTCCTTGATCTACAAGTGTTTTAAGAACTTCTAATACAGCTTTGTTCATATCATCGCCATAAAAGTCAAAGTTATATCTTTTTAATTCATCTTCTGCCCAAGTTAACATATCTGACATAATATATACCTCATTTTAAGAAATCAGCACCAAGAATAAATCCACCATTATTACCATTAACTTGTGGCAAATTTCCAGACCACTTTTCTATTGCCCTTTGACGTAATACATTTTCGGTTAAAGATTCTTGCAATTTAGCATTGGCTTGTGCTTGTCCTTCTGCTTCAATAATAGCAGCATCTGCCTTGCCTTTAGCAGTAACTCTAGCCTTTTCAGCTTCAACTTCTGCCTGTTCCTTCTCAATCTTAGCTTGCTGCAGTGCATTCTGAGCGTTTACTACATTTTGAATTGCAGTTGCAGTTGCTTCATCAGGAACTACATCTGAAAGATTAAAAGTTTCAATAACAATTCCGTATTCTTCCAAATCATTTCTAAACGCTTCAAATATCTTTTGATTAATTTCTGGGCGTTTATCTCCAACAAGTTCCATTAAACTATATTGAGAAGTGATATTATTGAGTGCTTCATACATAGCATTTTTCATGTAGCCATTTTGAATTGACTCAATATTTTGCCCTCTGAACTTTGCATAAACAGCAGGTAGTTTTTCTACATCCATATGATAAGCATAAGTAACGGATACATTTACCTGCTTACCATCTTTAGTATTAACATTTACACTCTTATCTACCTTCTTATCATCCTTATCACTACCATCTACAGTATTTTTTGTATAATATACTGTTTCAGTAGAGATAGGATATTCACTTACATGTTTCCACGGAGCTACAATGTGAAATCCTTGTGATAAAGTTTCGTTTTCAATACCACCGTCCATATTGTAAACTACACCAGCATATCCAGGGCCAATTCTATTTACACAAGTGAACATACCTACTGAAAAAACAGCCATTCCTGCAAAAATTCCAATAGCACCAAGATTTTTAATTTCCATGTTAAACTCCTTAAAAAATCTTATTGAAAAATTTCTTTATCTCTCTGCCTACTTCCTTACCATAATGAAAACATAGATACGCCCAAATAACAATAAAAGCTATTAAGATACAAAAGAACATTGCTCTCATGTTTAATCAACTCTCAATCTAAAATCTCTATTGTAGCATATCGTACACCAAATTCATTACATTCAGCTACAGAATTCATAAAAATATCTAATACTCCATCTGTAGCAACTCTGTCTTTTATAACATAAATCTGACCATTATACCGAACTCTTGTCCCCAAAGGTAAACCGTTCATAGCTGCACACCCCACATAAGGAACTTCACCATTAGCCATAACACTATTAGGAGTTAAGCCATCATTAAGAGCGTATGCGCTTACCTTTACTTGCATTGTCCTATAGCTTAATTGTTGTGCCTTTTGTACCTGACCTTTTAACTCTGAAATTTCCTCATTCTTAGATTGAAGGTCAACTTTTAATTCATTTACATACTCAGCCTGTTTTTTAACAGAAATATCTAATACTTCTATTGCTTGACTTCTTGATTCTAATTTTACTTCTAGTTCTTTTGTGTGGTTATACCACAATACATTACTTCCAATTAGCATTCCTGCTAAGATTAAACTTCCTACAATTTTCTTTTTCTGAGTCATTCGCCCGCCAGTCGAGCAAGTCCTAATGGCTTGCTTTGCTGACTTCCCTCCTTTGATTTGATAAACATAGTATAACACATTTTTAAGCCCCTGTCAAGACTTATTTTTAGAAAACTATTCTTCCCAGCTGACAACCTTTCTCATTGCCTTTGGAAAGTCAGTTGTTTCCTTAACTACAACCTTGAAGTCATCATCCCCAACAATAATATGCCCACATACTGGACACACAAACTTGTTATTATAATTTTGAAGAGACTTTTGCAGGGAATTTACATCCAATCTATCTTCCAAAATATAAGTGAACACATCGTCCATATCAAAATATTTCTTACAGTTAGGACATCTAACCATAGCCCTTAATATTGGTTGAGGTGCATAACTTACAAGTAATTCTAACTTATCCATAAATACCAAACCTTTCCATATATAAATGAAATTCTACAAATTCTGGGATTGAAATTTCAGACTTCTTTATTACTGCTCTTTCAAATGTATGTTTTGTATTATCTGGAAATGTTATAGTAAATACTTGACTGGTTTCTTCCATAGGATAACCTAGTATATTAAAGTATTCTTTAAACATTTTTACTTTTTCTTTTGCTATTTCTTCATATTCTTTTTTCTTCCATCCTTTTTTCTTTACTAATCCTGCTCGTTTTTTAATAGCAAAAGGATGTGTCTGCCACAGGTCAAAATGTATCTTTATAGTTTTACCTTCAAGATGTGGAAATTTATCTATAAACTTTTGTGTAGGTTTATAAATCCATACCATTCCTTTTTCTTCACCTATGACTTCATCTAATATAAATTTTGCCATTTTATTAGTATGAGAATCTTGTAGCCAAATTACATTTTCTTCTTGCGGATTTCCATAGAAAAGGCTGGGCTTTAAGTGACTAGTATAGCCAGTATAGCCATTTTTATGCTCTAGCATATGTTTACTGTTAATCACTCTTGATTTCATCTAGTTCTCCTTCCCCTGTTAATAGGAAATTTAATACTTTTTCATCTTTAAGATCATACTTATGATCCACTAACGCATCTCCAAGAGCACCCTTCCTTTTTACTATTGAGTGAATATTTTCATCTATAGTATGTTTGCAGACAAGTGTGATTACAGTTACAGTTTCTGTCTGACCTATTCTATGACATCGATCTTCACACTGAAGTTTTTCGCTGGCACTCCATGATTCATCTAAAAATATTACATTAGACGCTTTATTTAATGTCAGCCCAACGCCCATTGCCCCAACTGTACCAACTATAATATGACAATCATCATTTTCATTAAAATATTTAATTTGCCCTTCCCTATCCTTTATTTTACCAGTTATTGCGGCTGAAGTCAGGTGATTGTCACTTAGAAATTTTCTGAAATTTGACACTACTGTTTCCCAACAAGAAAATACAATAACAGATTCATTTCGTTCAATAATTTCTTGTATTAACTCTAGTGCTCTATCAAACTTAACGGATTCTTTTACAGTACTAGAAAGAATACTAGTATCAGCTGTTGCTTGTCTAAGTCTTATCATTTGACTAAGTGGATTTATACTTAATTTAATATTATCAATGTCTGCCACAATAGCATTTAAAACATCTTTATATATTTTCTTTTGCTTTACTGACATATCCAAAAACTCTTCCACATAAATTTTAGGTGGCAATTGTTTTAGTACATCAGCTTTTCTAAGCCTTTTAGACACTGATATAAGCTTTGCTTGTAATTCATCTAAATGTTTATGCCCCACCACTTGGTAATTTCCGAACCCTCCTAGTATATCATATCTAGACCTAAAATTACTGAAATTTCCTGTAAATGCTCCTGTAATCTTTAATGGAATATAAAGATCATCTGGTCTATTCATGAGTATAGTACCAGTAAGTAAGTACACATATTTAACATGATTAGTTAATCTTAATAATGCCTTTGATTGTTGTGCAGAAGGTGAAACTATTTTATGACTTTCATCTACTACAATACAATTAAATACACCCTTATCCATTAACTTAACTAACTTATCTGTAATAGTTTTCTCTCTAATTGACTCAATGTTAGTAACATAAATAGAAACATCATTCTCAAGATTATTTAAATCTTCTAATTTTTCTTTTGTACCTTTAGTAAGCCATATACCTTTGCTATTCTGTCTATTACCTAAAATTTTACACTTAACTCCTGTTGTATGCTTATTTACTTCATTTTCCCAAGTATACTTAAGCAGGTTCATTGCTGGTAGTATAAGTACTTTATTTATCTGCCCTAGCTCTATTCTTTTTAGTATTGTAGCTATTGTGCAATTAGTTTTTCCAAGTCCTTGGTCGAGATTATAAATATAACGATCAAAAGCCATTCCTTCATCAAAGGTTTCTTTTTGATATGGATATAATTTAGTAACTAATGCTTTAGGCAACTCTATACTATGGTCTACTATTTTTTCTCCATATTTTTTAGGACTTATTGGATCACCGTAAACATCAAATTTCTCTTTTGGCAAAAGCTCTTTTAATTCAGATAATGCAGAGTAGTCTAACTCCCACATCTTTTCTTCATTATGCCAATATCTTGGTGTTATTTTTCTTATTGCATCTACGATATTCTGCTTGTATCTAAATGTCAAAAATAAACTTTGTTCTATTCCTTTTAATTTTTTTGGTTTTCCATATTTTGCATTAATCATAAATTAAACTTCCTTATCGCAATACTCATTATTCCTGCTACAAAAGCATTTACAAAAGAAAAATAATGTGTACTGAATATTGTGTCTATACCTAAAAGTAATATTGTTCCTTGTACAAATCCTACAATCATGCTTGCTATTACTGACGCGAATAATATTCTCATTTCTTTCTCCTCATACAATTAACACTAACATGTGAACTACTCCCACTTATAAAAGTGGGAGCTTCTAATTATCATCGCTTCACTGTCTAAGTATAAAAACTTGTCCTATACGTAGATATATGTGATAACTCCCATTAGACTTTAGGACAAGTTCCTTGCCCTTTTTGAACGCAAATTAGCTAAAGAAAACTTACTTTGCTTTTCCTCAAATAATTTAGGTTCAATCATAGATATTCCAATATCTCTAATATTCAAAGATGCATTATAATCTCTATATAGATGTTTACCACAACCGCCACAATCATACTCCTTAATAGCTAAATTTTTAGTCAATGCGTTTATATAACCGCACTCATGGCATTTTTGTGTAGATTTTTCAAACCTATTTATCTTTACAAAAATCATGCCTTTATGTTTTAGTTTATACTCTAACATTAACCTAAACATACCAAATCCATTGTCTAACAAGTTTTTAGCTATTTTAAGTGTTTGCGACATTGCTCTTAAATCAATATCTTCTACAGAAACTAGTGCAAATTGCTTTGCTATCCTAAAGGAAAGTACATGTAGTGCATTCTTCCTTATATTAGCTATCTTCCTATGAAGTTTTTGAATTCTTTTAAGCAACTTTAGGTACGCATTGCTTTGTTTTTCCTTCTTCGCAAGTTTTTTCTGTAATGCTTTAAGCTTACATTCATTTTTGCGATATGTCTTTTGAAAGGATGCTAATATATTATCTAATAAGGTTTTATCCTTACTGCTAGGAACACATCCACCTTGTTGTGCATAATCTAATCCAAGACATAATTCTTTATGTTCATTCAAATAATCTTTGACTTTACATAAAGTTTCTTTATCATGTTTTAATGTAACATACTCTTTAGTATATATTACAGTTAAAGACACAGTATATCTATCTTGACCTATTCGCTTAATAACTGCTTTGGTTATTCTGTAATTTTCTGGTAGGTCACGATGATACCTTAGTTTTATTGGATTCTTTAACTTAGGTATTACAAGCGTCATATACCTACTACTTTCTCCAAGATACTCTTCTAACCTTACTGTACCTTTTTGATTATTGGTAGTAAAAGATTGTTCAGAAAAGAATTTAGCTGAAAATTTAGGCATACCTTTTAAATCTCTAAAAGTAAGCTCTTTGCCTATAGTCTTAACTTGTTTAAGAGCTTTCTTTTTATATTGATTACCTTTAGACACAAATTCATCATTATATTTCTTAATAGAGTTTACAAAATCTAGCCTTACCGCTGATAAAGCTAATGAATCTACTGCTTTCATATAAGAAAACTTTTCTTTTATAAATTTAACTGTAGGTAAATTCTTTACAAATTCTTTAGGAATATAGCCACGCTTAAAATTTATACTTTCAAGATAATCATATAACTGAGCAACAAATATATTATGTAATTGACGTTTACAACCGCAATTTTTATGGATATACTGACATTGCTCAGTAGTTGGGTATATTTCATAGACATACCCAGCAGTAAACTCTTTTTCTAATTTTTCCAAGAATCCCAATCTTAAAAACTTGTCTTGTAGATTATGCACAACATTCACCTCCTTTATAGATATTTTAACATATCTTTAGGGTTTTGTCAATCCTCACCTCTATAGGTAGGGGATTGACTTGCTGATAAATTTACTTCATCAACTTCTTCTATAATTTTAATAATATCTTCTTTTGACATTTCTTCCAACCCTTAACGACAGTTTCTTTCCATTCTTGTGTCAACATAATTATCTCATTTCTATACAACTAGTACAAATATATAAAATAAAAATTCTACTCCTAATACTGTTAATGCTCCGTACAAAAACCACTTAACACTATTTTCTGACATTTCTCCCCAACTCTTTTCTTTTAATTTCTGTACATAGTATAACATATTTTTGTCCCTTTGTCAAGAACAAAAAAGGCAGAAATTTATTTTCTGCCTTAAATTCCTTTACCTAATTTTTCTAATAATTTATTAAGATATTCTACTAAGTTACTTCTCAAAAAGTATAACCCGCCGATCATTGCAGTCATAGAAGCCCATTTACCTAAATCTTCCAATGAACCTAATGGGTCTAGTTTACTTCTTTCCTTTACATACCAATGTATAGATGCTGTTAACTGTTGTCCTAAAGTATATGTTAGGTTACTTGCTTGTTGTTGTACTACCTGAAACTCCCCATAGCTGAAGCTAGAGGGTTCTTAGGTACTTGATAGCCTTTTCTTACTCTCGAAAGATACAAGTATCAACTATCTTCCCTAAAACTTTTACAGACAAGTGCTCCACTGAACGCATTAGCGTCTGCATAAGGCCCGTTTCAAGACCTTTAATATTTTATGTTAAATTCCTACACTACTTAATAACTTTTTACCACTATCCTTAATAGAAACTAATCTTTCTATTTCTTTATTATGTAACTCTAAAAAGTTATTATATCTTTCATTACACTTTTCTAAATTAAAACTTGATAAATCTTCATTAACATTCATTATAAGAAATGCTGAATATAAATCACGTTGGACTTTGTTTCCTTCTATATTGTTCCAACGCTCATTTCGCTCCTTCTTCTTATATTCTCCAGTAACATGATTATATTGAGATGCTTTCGCTTCTCTTGTATTTATCTTTATCAACTCTTTCCCAAAATAATGAAGCTTCCTATCTAAAATCTCTAAAAACATTGCTGGTGCTCTGTTTGCTATGGATTTTCCATAACGCTTCCTACTTAGATTCTTACCCTTCTTACTCTTCTTGGCTTCTTTTGCTTTCTTTGCTAAAGCCTTAAAATCCATATCTTCTACATAAAAGGTATCTCCTAAAGTAAGTAGATGGTTTGTAAGAAGTTCATGCTGATATTTTCTCAATACTCTCTGTTTTCTGTAAAGCTCTTTAAGCTTAAAGAGTATCTTCATATAATGATTACTTCTTACCCAATATTTTGCACCTTTCTTACAAGTTCCGTTAGCATTAAAATTATTTGGGTTAGTTGCTCTACGACTACGATCAAGCTTTCTTTGAAGTAAAAGTCTTTCTCTTTCATACCCTTGGGCTTTATCTGCAAGCTCTTTTAATGACACTTCAGTTTCAGAAGAATAGGCTATTGTAGATGTACCAATATCTATTCCTACATCCCCTTTACCTAACTTCTGAGTGAATTTACCATCAGATTTTCTTCTCTTTGCTGGACGTAAACCTTTAAATACTATCTGTAAATAATATTTACGTTTTCCTCTTATATATTTTCTGATTACTCTGCAATAAGCAATTTCCATTGCTAAAGCTTCCACTTCATAAGAATTTTTCTCATCTATAATTACAGGAAAATTCAACCCTCCCCAAACACACATATTTTTATCTGACTTATACATAATAGCATTTTTATTATTCTTTCCTTCTAAAGACTCTACACTACCAAATTTCTTGAAGTGTATTTCTTCACCATCCTTATAAAAATACCTTACGTATGCGTCCCATACTCTATTAGCTATTGCTATAGCTATATGTGTGTTTACATGATTCTTAAAATGATATCTTAAAGATGTCATCATTCCTTGTAATCCATGTTTACTTAATCCAGTCTTTTCTCGTAAATCGTTGATTTGCCTATAAATTTCTTTATCATGTTCTGATTTATCATGCTTTAATTCTTTCATTAGGCTTCGATACTGCTTAGTCTTTTCAAGTTCTCGTAAAACTTTTAAACTCTTGTTTACCAAGGCATTATAAAGCTTTCGACCAGCTTCTATCCGCTTGTCGATAATATCTTCTTGCCACGATTCTGTTTTTAGTTTAAGTGTTAGTACAAATCTTGGTTCGTCTTTTGCCATATATCTCAGCCTCCTTGACTATATTATAGACCATAAAGGTCAAAATGTCAAGGGAAATTTTCATAAAATATTAATTTTTTTAGAACCCTCTAACTTCGCGATTTGAGAGTTTGTCGTTCCCACGGAAACGCTACCTTCCATGACGTTCTCTTATGAACTGCTTGACATTTCTGCCAAGCACAGACTATATCTTATCCATGTTACAAAATTAAATTTGTAATTTAGGTCTTATTTACTTCCCTAGTGCTTACTAGGTACTGCCCTCGTGAGGCATAGTCGTTGATCCTTTTTATTGGATGCTGATTGTCTATTTTCTACGATTAATGTTTAGGATTTAACCTTGCATTATCCAAATCATTGTTTTTACTTTCATAACCTATTTATAGGTTGATTTGGCTTTAAGAGTTTCCAGCTATTCTAATACTGCACTGCTTAACTTTCTCTTAAGTTAAGACTACATACAAGTTTCCCTATATGCTGATTGATTGTATTATGCTCCTATCCCCATAGCTGAAGCTAGGGGATTGCGGAGCATGTTTAATCGGTCATGTACTCCATTTTTTAATGCTGTATTTATTACATCTTTTTGTGCATCTATATTTTTCTCTAATTCTTTATACCATTGTTTTGCCTCATCTATATTTTTTGGCTCTACAAATGCATAAGAATTTACAATAGCTTTTGTAGTATCTGCTATTACTGTATTTACAGTTTCTTTTACTATCTCTTTTGGTTTTTCTTTATTTTCTGTTGATAGCATTACTACTTCTTTACTTATTATTTGATCTATATCCACTACTTTTAATACAAAAGATTGTGTAGAAAAATCTTTCTTAGTTATAGTTACTGGTAATACTCCTACTTCTATTCCGCTTATTGAAGTATTTCCTAAATTATCAGTTGTTCTTTCTATTAAACCTTTTCCTTCTAAATTAAATACTACTGAAGCTTCTTTAACTGGCTCTCCTGTTAAATCTTTTGTTTGTATTTTAATTTGTGCCATCTACAATTACCATCCTTTCTATTATTGTATTTGCATCTTCTATTTCTACATGGGTTATCTGACCAAAAATATCAAAATCATATTTTCCTTCTCTTAACCCTGTAATAGTTATTATATTTCCCTCACCCTTTTTATATACTTTTCCTATATCTTCTATACAAAATCCAGCCTCCACATTTTGCAGAGGCTTTCCTTCTTTATTTATTACACAAAATTTTACTGTAGCTCTATACTCACTATCTAAAAAATTAATTAATTTATTACTTAGTTTTTCTAAGTATTCATCACTATGTTTATCCATGAACCTTAATAGATACGGTATTATTGCAGCTACTAAATTTGCTATGAATTGCAACTAACTCACCTCTCTATTCCTCCTCCTTTAATTCATGTGGAATTTGTAATACTTTATTATATACAGAAGTTACTACCCCATTTCCACCTAAATTATGATATGCTATATACATATTACTTATATTTTCTAGTTCTTCTATTTGTATTTTTCCTATTCTACTAAAATGATTATATGCTTGTAGTATTCGATCTCTAAGTACTGCTCTTATACCATTTTTAATAGCTTCTGATTCTTCTCGTTCTTTTTCTTTTTCTTCTTCCCTTTTCTTTAATTTAATTCCTACATACCCTACTATTATTGTCATTAGTCCTTGTAGTATTAAAGTTAAACTCATTTTATCACTTCCTGCCAAAATGTACGCATATTAATCTTAAGTTATCTACATAGATGGTTTCTAATGCTTTTTCTACAACATCCTCATTGTTAGTAGCATCACCATCTTCTACTATTCTTTCTGCTTCTTTGTTGGCTGGTGTTATTGAATATGTTACTCCATCATAATCTATATAAAACTCTCCACCTAAAAGGTTTACTGGATTCTTACTTAGCCTACTATCAGTTATTACCTTTGGTAGTGGTCTATTTTTATCTAATAGTTCTATATCTACTTCTCTATCATTCTTTGTTAAGTAGTATTCCCCATACATATAATGCTTACCATCTACTTCTTTTATTATTAATATCTCAAAATCTAAGTCTACTGGCTTTCTTATAGGCTCTACTATTGGTCTATACTCCTCATACACTTTAGGTTCAGGTTTAGGTATAGGTTCTACTTTATTAAAGTTTATTGTTATAGGTACTGAATCTCCTATTTTTCCTTTTTCTTCATGCGAACCTGTATATGTTATGTTTATTGTTGAACGAGGATTATTTATTTCTTGTATAAGACCTCTAACTGTATTCTTAGCATCATCTACATCTGCCCAACTATTACCATTATTTTCATGCCAACCTATTGCAACATATGGTTGGTCATAATTAGAATTATTATTAGGCTCATTAAATACATAACCAAATATTCCTTTTGGGTCTTTAGACCAAGCTGAATATGTATGTGTTATACCTTCTCCTTCTCCTGTTGATGTAAAAAATATTACATCTTTAGATATTCCTGTATACCACTTAAATACTCTATTATCTTTAATGTTCTTACCTACTATATCTGTTCTTCCACCGAGGAAATATTCATAACTTTTACCTTTTAGCATGGAAGTTACTCTCCAATTTTCTAGTGAATCAGTTATTGTAGCTAAATACTTATCACCAACTGCATCTCCACCTTCAGTTCCTTCTTTTGCAGAATTAACTGCATTTACCCATATATTTAATATAGACTCTCTATTATCAGTACTATTATATGCAAATGTTGTTAATATATGTTTAGCTAGTTGTGTATATTGAGCATCAGTTAAATTATCAAAATCCGTAGCTTCAGTTAAACCATTTAACTTTACATTTGTATTAAAATAAGCCTTTACTGCTTCTTGCTCATCAGTTGGTAAATGTCTATTATGATAACCTTTATATTCATCTAAGCATCTATCCCTAATAATAGCATATTCTTCACTAGTTAGATTTTCAAAGTCTTTATATACTATATTTTTTAGATAGTTTTCATAATAAAACTTAGCTAGACTTTTCATTGCAGGCTCATCTTTTACATCGACCCCATGAGTGCTAACATTTTCATATATTTTATAAGAGTTTGCCGAATCTATATTTGAATGGAAAGTTATATTTTCTGTACCTATATCTAAAGTGCTGTTGTCTACGGCTACATTACCATAAAAGTTAATATCTTTTGCGCTTATATTACCTTTTCCACTAGGATAATTAAAATAAGTGCCAGTAGTTGATGCGTAGAATGTTAAATCTTTATCAGTAGCTATATTAGCACCTACGCTAATCATACCTTTATAATCTTTATCATAATCCGCGCCAAAAGTAAGATTTCCTGTAGAAGTTATAGGAGAATTTATATTTGTATCTACCTTAGATATTAAATTAGTATCTCCAGTAGATATAAAAGTACCATTTTCTAAATTTATATTTTCTCCTACAGCTGTAAAATTATTTACTTTTGTATCGCCTGTTATTAACACATCATCACTAGATTTTAGATAAATTTCGCCATCTTCGCCTAATTCTACTTTATCAGCCTTTATTATACCATCCATATTTATTATATTACCATGTTCATCAGGCTCAAAAGAAATTAATGGGTCAGTTGACATACTAAAATTAGCCATTATATCATCTGAAATATTAGTTGTAGATGCTATAAATGCTCCAGTATCTATTTGGCAACCTTCACCAAAAAGAATACCATTAGGATTAATTAGTATGACTGTACCATCAGATTGTATTTTGCCAAAAATAGAGGATAGATTATTGCCTACCACTCTATTTAAGGCTATTCCACCATTTTGATTAAATCTTACTAATTCATTTCTATCTACATTAAAAGTATTCCAGTCAATAGCTACTCTATTAGTATTTTGTGTTATTACCATTGAGTTACCATCTCTAGCTATATCTGCGCTACCTGACCTAATATTTTCACCAGTAGGTAGTGCAAAAGCAGTATTAAATGTTGCTAGTGAAGCTAAAGATATTGCTAAAGCTGAAAATTTCAAGTTATATCACCTCCAAATTAACTATTTGAAGATATTGGATAGTTTATAATATAATCACCATTTGTTAGCAATCTTACTGACATAGTAGTTTTATTTGGATAATCCACATTATAATCAGTTCCATGTACTGATTGAGTCCAGCTACCATCAATATCTACTACTGCACTTATCTCAGATAATTCTACTGAAGCATTTTCTGATGTTGCTATGAAACATTGCTTAAATGCTATACCATTTGATACATCTAATAATGCTAAAATTTCAGGTGTTAAAGCATTTATTTGTGCAATACTCATACCATCTTCTTCTATATTTGTTGATATTTTCCATGTAGAATTTGTTGCATCATATACTTTGTATGTAGTTAAATCTGTAGTTATTGCAAATTTAACTGTAACATCTGTTATTGTATTTGTTATATTTATAGATTGTACTGTTGATAATGCTCCTGTATTTATTAGTGAAGTTGGTGTTATTGTTTGTGTTTTGGGCTGACCTGTTACTTTTACATTTACTGAAGAAGCATTATCTGTTAATACTCTAAATGGAGATATTGATGCTAAATCTTGTATAGATGGTATTTCAATACTAAATGATGGTACTAATGCTTCTTTTTCTGCGTTTGTAAGTCCACTCCAATTATTAGTTAAATTAGTTAATGATGTACCTGTATATAAATTGTTATTTGAAAGATATGCATAAAACGACATATCCAAATAACCAGTGGGAGGTGTAAAATCTTCTGTCCATAGTGCTTTTCCCTTAATCAGGCAGAAATCATCCAAATAACCTCTATACATATCAGATGATGAGGTTGTCGGCCCCCATCCACCTAAACCAAAATAACTACTTCCACTACCAATATCTTCATTTATAGCACTTGAATATGTATATACTAATTCTCCATTATAAAAGCACCTTATTATATCATCTTTTCTTGTCATTGCTAAATGTACCCATGTATTAGTTGGTACATTTATAGCTAAATTTGCACGAAATATAGCACTACCAGAAGAATTCCAAATACCAAAGTCAATTATTGCACCATTATCTAACCATGGAGCAATATACAATCCACTAACATCACCGGACGGAATAGCTCCACCTGTATTAGATATTGCATTAGCCCAATATGCCACTGTAAAATCTACACCAACAGGAATAACTAATGGACTCATAACAGTATACATTTGACCCGTATTAAATTTGAGCGAATAATCACCAAATTTTGTTGTTGATGTATCTATAGCAACATTAGAAGTTGTCCACTCATTTCCAGCTAAATCTACTATACCATCTGCTGTTCCTCTTAATCTTACTAAAAATTCTGCCATATATTAATTCACCTCCAAAGAAGATATATTATAATTTACTTCTATACTATTTGGTAAGTAATCAGTTGGAGGTGTAAAGGTTTCTGTCCATAATGCTTGTCCTCTGATTATACATACATCATCTAAATATCCTTTATATAATCTATTTGATGAAGTTGTTGTCCCCCATCCACCTAAACCAATAATGTTACTATTTGCATAAACAGGCTCATTAACAGCGGTTGAATGTATGTACACCAATTCTCCATTATAGAAACACCTTACTATCCCATCTTTTCTTGTCATTGCTAAATGATTCCACGTATTAAGTGATACAAGTGTAGTTATGTATTGCCCTACGGAAGAATTCAGTGCATAAAAAATTTTATTACTCTCTGACCACGGAGAAATGCTAATTCCATTATCTACATCATCTGCAATAGCATACCCAAAAACTGGACTTGAATATACTTTAGCCCAGAATGACACAGTAAAATCTGCATCTGCTGGAATTACCATATTAGATGTTACATCTGTATACATCTGAGCAGAATTAAAGTTAAGAGAATTTCCACTAAATTTACCTGTTGACGTAGTTACACCAGCATTTGTCCATGTATTTCCTGCTAAATCATGTATTCCACTAGAATCTGCTCTAACTCTAATTATATAATCTAGTGGTGGAATTGGACTATAAAATTCATTAAAATCTATTTCATCACTTACCCCAATATCTATAGTGGAAAGTGTTTGTGGAGTTATTGGATATTCTTTATAGTTATATAGTTTAGCTTTACTATTAACTATTTTTAGAAAATCACTTGTACCAGTATATGCTGATGGATTATTATAGTTTTCTAATGTTAATGTTACATTATCACTACCACCAGTTTTCTTTAATACATCTATTGGTGGCTTACAATAATTACTATCACCAACTTGTAATAGCATTTCATATGGAGCTACTACATTTGTTACTATTTTTTGTACATATGTACTTGTAGAATTAAAATTAGTTCCTATTATATTCCATTCACTATCTACCCAAGTTGTTGAAGTTGTAGTATTAGCTTTATATAATACATTATCTTTTATTACTACATCTCCAGAAGAATAACTTGTTCCGCTTGTCCATTCATCTATACTACCTCCACCACCAGCACTTATTTCCGTCCACTTAGTAGCATCAAAAGTGCTTATTGATGTGTGAACAGTACTGCATTTGTATATTTTATTATCGTAAACTACTTGGTCATTTAATGCATATGTTGTAGATGATGCCCAATAATCTATTCCACGTTTATCTAAATCTACTCTAGTCCAAACACAAGTACCATCTGTATATGTACTTCCTACAGCTAATGATGATATACTTGGTTTTGTAGTATTTGTAGTTCCAGCAGTTGTACATTTAAGCGTGATACCATCATAATTTACTATATCATCTAATACATATGCAGTATTTCTTTGCAGAAGTTTTATATGTTCCGCAAGTTCTGCATGATATGCTTTTAGATTATCATTTGTTACTAACTTACTCAAACTCCTGCACCTCCAAATATATCTTCTATTAAATCTGTATCTTCTTCTGGTTCATATGTTAATTGTGTAAATTTTGTATCATCAAATGTACTTGTACTTGTATGTGCAGTATCACACCTATAAATACAATCATTATATATTAAAACATCACCTACTTCATATTCAGTAGATGCTTGCCATTCACTTATTCCATTTTCACTTGCACTTATTTCTTCCCATTTTGTAGTATCGAATGTAGAAGTAGCTGTATGAGCAGTTATACATTGATATATATTTCCACTGTATATTACTATAGCTCCAACCTCATAACTTTCTCCAACTGTATAAAAATCTATACCTTTACTACCAATTAAATTCCACTTACTCTCATCAGCACTAAATGTGGTTGAAGTATGATTAGTATTACATTGATATATATTATTATCATGTATTACTAAATCACCTACAGAATATGTGGTTCCTGTAGCCCAATCTGAAATAGTTGTTCCACTACTACCCCCACCACTTGAACTTCCTAAAGTTATACCATCTATACTTACTATCTTAAAATTATCTATAGTATATGCTTCTAAGAAATTAAATACAAATGTAGTAGCATCAGTTATTTCTCCTGTTACTACAATGTAATCTGTAGTTGATTCTTGATATGAAAAATCTTGTACTTCTCCTACTACTGGAACTAATGCAAAAGTTTTATTCATTAGTACAGTACTTCCATCTTCACTATATGCTATTTTTACTATCAGAAAATCTTTTGTTAGCATTGAATCTGAAGTTGTTACTGTTAATATACTAGTATTAAATGTAGTTCCAGTATATAGATTTTCTTTTTCATAGCCAATACTTAAATTAGTCCATTTAGTATCATCAAAAGTAGTTGTAGAAGTATGTGCAGTTTTACATTGATATATTCCATTACCATATACTACTAAATCTCCTACACTATATGAAGTATTAGATGCCCAATTACTTATTCCAGAACCACTACCACCAACTAGGTCAAATTTTGTGACATCAAAAGTTGTAGTTGAAGTATGTTCAGTTTTGCATCTATAAAATTTTCCATCTTGTATTATTGTGTATCCTACTTTATATTTTTTATTAGCTTGCCAATTATTTAATGGTAAGCCGTTTAATTTTAGATTATCATGGAATCTATCTAATCTATCTAAGTCTATTACTTTTTCATCTGCCAAGTGAAATCACCTCACTTTTATGTTTTTGTATATTTAATTGTAGCCCAACCACCTTTAGATATATAATTAGTACCTACCAACATATAAACGTCACTGGTGGTTTTATTAACCCAAAGTGTGATTCTATAAGAAGAAGAAGATTCATTATAATATAAAGGAACCATTCCGCTACTCCCATCAAAAATACATCCTTGTATATCAATTATTTTATCAATATTGTTAACTCCCATATTAAAAGTGGCAGTATCTACATTAGCTTGTGATGGAGTTGTAAATATAAATGTTTTTTGATACAATTTTTTGCCATCTATCCATGTTCCTATTTCTTGTTCATCTATACTATAGTTATTTGGGTTATATAATTTTATACCATATATCCTTTTTAAGACAATCCCGTTGGTTGGTGTTGAACTAGTCCCCTTAAAACGTTTTACGTCACCAAAAAAACTAGTGCCGTTAATAAAATCTAAAGAAAATGACAATCTATATATATCATTAACATTAGTAGATGATGCATAAAAGAAACCACTGGTAAAATATCTAATGTTACTATCTACTCCAAGTATCGTTGTATAATTTTCATTACCTTTGACAGTAGTCCCATTGCCTGACCAATCACCATCAAACTCAAGAAAATCATAGTTTCTATAATTATCTAAAAGGGGAAGTGGACTTGATTCGGCTATATCTGATGTAACAACACCTTCCCACAGCAATGTTTTGCTGACATTTAATCCACTACCACCTGCACTTTTCCAAGTACCATCTCCACAAAGAAATTTTGATATATCAGAAGTTGTTGGCTGTGGTACTATACCTTCTTCACCATTATTAGAGCTTGTAGCTCCTGTAAAAGCACTTTCACCAATCTTTTGCCAATTAATTATAATAAACGTAGAATCACTATTAGCCATGATACATTGATATAATTTATCATTATATATAACTAAGTCTTTTACAGAATATGAAGTTCCTGATACCCAATCATTTATAGAAGTTCCTGCTTCACTTGCGCTTATTTCTTCCCATTTTGTACTATCAAATGTAGCTGTACTAATATATGCAGTTATACATCTATATATTTTATCATCATATATTACAATATCTCCAACATTATAAGAAGTATTAGCTTCATAATCAACTAAACCTTGACCAGTTCCACCTTGTTCTTCTTGTACTTCCCATACTACTGTACCATCAGTTATTGGTGAAGTTCCATCTAATATTAAAGGGTCTGTACTAGTTGTTCCTGCTGTTGTACATTTTAGTTTTATTCCGTATTTTGTGTTTACTATATTATTAACGCTATAAGCTGTATTTCTTTTTATGAGTGCCAATTTCCTCCCTCCCGTTTTTTACATAAATAAAAAAGCCAAATTCATTACTATTAGTATAGCACAAATTTGGCCTCTTGTCAAGTCTTAATTAAACATATCGTCAATATCCTGATTGTCAGCAATAGTAATATTATCACCAGTAATTCTTACCCAATTAGCACTATCATTGCTGAAATCACTAACATCTGATGTATGAGCAGTAATACATCTCCAAAGCGCATAATTAGCAAGCACTATATCATCTACTTGATATTGAGTAGAACCTGCCCACTCTGTTATTACTACTCCACTATATGCATTGGAACTCAAAATCTCAAACTTGTCATTGTCAAAAACTGTATTTGCAGTATGTGCTACTGTGCATCTGTATAATTCACCATTATGAACTACAATATATCCAATTTTATATGCATTGCCCGTAGCCCAGTCATTTAATGGCAAGCCTTTCTGTTTTAAATTATCATGAAATCTTGCAAGCTTTACTTTATCAATAAGATCATCATATACTGCCATTTATTCCCCCTCCCTATTTGAATATATCATCAATTTCTTCATTTGTTGCTATGTCTGCAAAAGGTTCTAAATCTTCTCCATCCCTTATTGCATGTATATATGAATATGGAGTTACCAATTGCAGATTATCTACTGCCTCTCTAACTATTATATATTCTTCTTTTACGTTTTTATACACGCTCCATCTATTACGAGGTTCCATGATCACCACCCTCTTTACAAAAACATAGCATCAATGTCATCATTACTAGCAATACTAATTTCTCCCATAGCTACATCTACTAATGTACTAAAGCTGATTTTGTAGTCTCCATTAGCTATAACATTATATGTATTATTAGCTACCACAAAAAGACCCTTTATTTCTATCTCCTTATCTCTACGCATTTCTGATATATTTACAGCTATTCCTATATTTCCTTGCCAGTTTGTAAAATCTACTTCATTTAGTTTATTTAATGGCATTCCTCTTGCAAAATCTCTTAACATCACAAATTCACCATTTAAATAAACATAATAATGTTTAAGGTCATTAGTTAATGCAAATCTTACTTCTGCATTTAATTTATCTGAAATATTTTCTGTTACATTTAGTACATTTTGTCTTAAATACAACTTTCTAGGGAGAATTAAAAAATCATCATGTATACCTATTGATTTTACTCTATGCCCAAAGTTGTCATCAAAAGTTAAGGTTTTTATTGCTCCTAAATCTTCTAAAGAGTCAACTTCTATTTTTTCATATCCTCCACCAATAAGTACATCTTCTATTTCATCTGGCAAAACCATAGTGTTTCACCTCATATATAAATAAAAGCCCAACCAAAAGGTTAGGCTTATTTCCTGTCCCCTCTAATTATATTATACCATAATTAAGACATTTTGTCAAATTATTCTCCATCATCAGTAGGCTCTTCAGGATTTGTGATTGGTTCTTCTGGTTCAGTAGTAGGCTCTTCACTACCACCGCTACTTTCTGGTGTATACTCATAAGTATCATCACCAATTTTTACACCAGAACTATATTTAGAAGTATTTACAGTATATTTACCTGTTAATACATCTTTTTCTACGTGTGCTTCTATTGCACCTTTGTAACTCTTTAAATCAGTTGCCATTGTTATCATTCCTCCATTAATTAAACAAATTATCAATATCACTATCAGTAGCGTAATCTATATCAACACTACCTCCAGAGCTTATATTTTCCCATTTATCACTATCACCATAAACAGTAAAGTCAGCTAAATGTGCATTTGGTGAAGTTGATCCTGCATCTATGTTTACTGAGTCTACAGTTAATCTTATATATCTAGCGTCTACTGGTACACTATCCCAACCTGCATAATTAGTACCATCTTCACTAACTTCTATAGTGTACGTAAAACTCATATCTAAAGTAAACTCTGTATAGTCTATATCAGTTACTCTTTTTATTGAGCCTAAATCTATAGTTTCCGTATATGGTATAGTAGTAGTATCATCTACGTATATAACATTTCCTGATGCTTCATATAACTTAATATTTATAGGTTCTTCTCCTACAGCACTTACATGTTGTGTCTTACATCTAAATAACCCATCATCATACTTAACAACTTCATCTACATAATATGGTATATTAGATGCCCAAATATGAATAAAACAATTCTTATCTAATGGTGTCCACTTATCGAAATCACTGTTAAAATCACTTGTAGAAGTATGACTTGTTATACATCTATATAATTGATTTTGATAAATAACAATATCATCTATGCTATAGTCTGTAGTTGAACTCCAATCTGGATACACTTCACTTTTACTTACCTCAATCCAATGTGAAGGTGTAAATACAACATCATTGTTATTTACTTTTGCTCTATATATTTTATCTTTATATACTACTAAATCATTAACTTTATATCCTTCATAATTTGGATTTGAGAATGCTTCTGTTTGGGGAATAAAATCATCTGGGTATCTATCTATATCTGAGATTCTAAGTTCATCCATTAAAATGTTATTACCATGTTGAGATACACCATGATCACCATAAATATAAAACTTAGCATTTGCTGTAGGTCTTGTTATTGTTCCAACAGAAGTACCATTTATATAAGTTTTTACAGTAGTCCCTGAAATAACTAATGCTATATGATAAGGTATGCCTTCAAAAAACTCATATACTTGTGTTCCATAAATACGAAAGGGCTTACCATTGTGATTATCTACATACCCTAATGTCGTAATTTTTCTAGAAGAACTTTCATGAACATTTACTGTATCGGCATCTTGAGTCCAAATATGATGTGAAGTAGAATAGTGCCACCACTCTACTGTATATACTTCACTGCCTGTTGTAAATTCGTAATCAGGAGATTTAATACCTCCAATACTTTCTGTGGCTATTGCATAACCACTTCCACCCAAAGTCCATGTATTTACATGGTTATATATACCATCATGTGTAGTACCCCTACCAAAACTTTCTCCATACTCATTCTTGTAAACTTCTTCGGTACTATCAAAATGCAATAAGGCTAATGTATTTGGATCAGGTGCTCCTCTCCACATTTCAATATTACATTTATTTACTTTCTTCCACTTATCTTTTTCAAATGTTTCACTATTATTAGCTGTAGTACATTTCCAAATTTCATTTTCATATAATATAGTATCTCCAACTTTATAGGTATTACCACTTACCCATTCTCTGATATTAGCAGATAATGTTTGCCAATTATTCTTATCTAATTCATATGTAGTATCTGATACATGTGTAGTAGTACACTTTATTGGAGTATTATTATACAGCACAACTTCTCCAGCTATGTATAATGTGCTTGCTGTCCAATTTACAGCTTTCCATTTTGTATCTAAAGTTTGCCAGTTTGATATATCATTATTAAAATCATTACTATCAGATGTATGAGCAGTAGTACATCTATATAGTTGTCCACCTCTCACAACCATATCTCCTACATTATAGCTAGTAGAAGTTTGCCAATTATCTATATCACTGCTACTTATCTCATGCCATTTAGTTGAATCAAAAGGATTAACAGATGTATGAGCTGTATCACAAACATATATTTTATCATTATATACAACCATATTTCCTTGCTGATATGCTTCTCCAGTTTTCCATGCGTCTATTCCACTAGCACCTATTAAGTCCCAATAAGCAATATCATTACTAAAAGAGGTTGAATCTGAAGTATGATCTGTATTACATCTATAAAGCTTATTATCCTGTATCACTAGTTGACCAATTTCATAATCAGTAGAAGGTGTCCATGTACTTATTTCGTTTATTGTTGGTGAAAGTTCTTCCCAATTTAGTTCTTCTGTAGCATCCCAAGTACTTCCAGAAGTGTGTGTGGTAGTACACCTAAAAATTTTAGCATCATGGGATACTAAATCTCCGATAACATAGTCCTTATTTGCTTCCCAATTTGGTATTCTAGTAATACAAGCACTTATTTCATTCCACTTATCAGAATCAGCATTAAATGTTGCTCCAGATGTATGTGCAGTAATACACTGATATATCTTATTTGCATATACTACTACATCTCCAACAATATAATCAGTATTTTGTTCCCACTGATCTAATCCACCGCCACTTACTTTTTGCCAATTAGAAATAGTAAAATTAGTATCATTATTTGCTGTAATACATTTATATAGAATACCATTATAATTTACATACTGACCTACTACATAATCACGACTACCTACCCAATCATTTATTGAGTCTGTAAGTAAATCCCATTTAGCAATAATAAATGAAGCATCATTATTTGCAGTATTACATCTATATAAATTTCCATTATATCTTACTACTTGATTTTGATAATACTGTGTGTTTGAAGTCCAATTTCTAATAAATGCATTTGGATCATGCAACACATGCCACTTAGTAATATCAAAATTTACTCCAGATGTGTGATCAACAACACACTTATACAATAAATTATCGTAATGTACTATAGAATTTTCTACATAATATGTGTCTGATTTCCATAATGGAATACTTGCGGTTACTAATTCCCAGTTACTAGCATCAGTTTCTAAATCTGTAGTAGAAGTATGATCAGACAAAGCTCTATATATCTGACCGTTATGCGTAACTACTTCATCTTGATGATATACTTTATTTACTTCCCATTCATGCAATAAAGCAAGATTACCAACAAGCTCCCAATTACTTATATCCGCATTAAAATTTGTAGAAACATGGTCTATTAAACACTTATATATTAAATTACCTTGTAAAACTGTATCACCAATTTTATAGTACACAGAAACAGTAAATGGTCTTATACTAGCGTATATTTCTTGCCATTTACTAGCATCTGTAGAAAAAGATGAAGCTATGTGATCAATAGTACATCTATAAATAGACTTACCATATAATACAGCGTCACCTTTCTTATATTCATAACCAGAAAGCCATATCTTAATTATGCCCCCATTATTATCATTCTGTTCTGTTAATGACCAAATTCTCCACACAACAGTACCATCATAAACTATATCCCCAGTTGTATAATTATTTATAGTATCTGTAGAACTAGTAGTTCCTGCTGTTATACACTCAGCATATTGGTGTGATTTCATTGCTGGCCATCTAACTACATCTTTTCTAACATAATCTGTATTTGGCTCTCTAATTGTCCAATGTGCGCCAGAAGTTAAATGACTAATTCCTACTACTTTAATATCAATATCGTCTAAAATAGCATTAAAAGTATCGTCTGCAAAATAATCTGTAGGGAGAACCTTTTTAATATGTAATTTTTCCGTTTCCAATCTATATTTCACCACCTAATATCAAACTGAGTATAGTGTAAATTCCAACCAACCAATTGAAGAACCTCTATACTTATAAGATTTTGACATACTGCTATCATTTGTAAACACAGAAGTAAATACAAAATCTTCATCTATATCAATTTTTCTAATTATAGCATTACCATTAGAATCCTTACCATCAACTCTGTAACACTCATTGCTAGAAATATTATACCTATTACCATCTATGTTAAGAACATCAGAAGAATTATAACTAAGTGAACCAACAAAAATAATTGGACAATATGTATAATGAACAACTGTACTTGCATTATACGGAGATGCAGGAATAGTTAAGAAATCTGATGTAATCAAACTAGTAGCGTATGTAACAACTGCTGTAGATGTCGAAACTATTCCCAATAAAATAGGAGTTCTATAATTTATAAATCTTTTATACTTATCATATGAATTTAAACCATTAGTTATATTTTTAGTATATAATTCAAAATTTACTTCATTTATTTCTTGTAGCCTATTACCAAGTTGTCTGCAAAAATCTACCCATTTGAATTTAAAATCTTCCACAAGATTTCCTAGAGTATCTTGTGAATCATATACATACTCTTTTGTATTATTAGTATCAGAAGTAATAGAAATAGCGTTTACAACACCATCTTCTGGCAAAACACTATTATCTTGCTGATGTAAAATACTAAAGGTATTAAACTTATTACGAGACTTAAACTTAAAATTTATGTCTCCTGCAAATAATGCTGTAGTAGGATAATTATGTTGGTAATCAGTTTCTGTGCCTCTGTCTCCACCGAATGTCATATCTGCCATAATAGAAGGAGATTCGCTTCTCCTTACAGTAGTATAGCTATCAACTTTTGTAATATCAAATTTTTGCATTACAGACATAGATTCAGATAATAATTCATATTGCTCATTAGCAATACTACCTGCTGGACAAACATAAGCAGATTGTGTGACAGATAAACCAAAATTCAAGAAAAATACATATGAATTTGCATAATGTTCTTTTGGAAGTGTATCAAAAACTCCTCTTATTACACCCTTCAATCTAAAAGTACCATTATTCAAAGATTCAATTGTATCATAAGACATTATTTCTTTATCAACTAAAATTAAATTCTGGCCACTCAAATTATTATAAGCTGTAGGATTTGATTGAACCAAAGTAACTCTATCACTAAAAGTATTAAAACTGTCATAACCAACAGGTACAACTATAAATCCTACTACATCATCCTCATAAGATTCTTCCATTAAATAATATAATCTACCAACCATAGACCATATTGTAGCACTTATAGAAGGAGCATAATTACCATTTATATATCTATAAACATACCATTTAACTGTATCCTCATCTGGACGAGAAGCATAAGCATAAACATAAGTATCTAAACTTCTTAACATTTCATATGGATACTCAAAATAAGTATATACAACAATTGGTGATGGCTCAATAACAACATCTTCCCAACCAATTGTCCCTAATTCACCATATTCTGTTTTTTCAAATCCAAACACATCTTCTACAGCAGTAACACTTATTTTTCCGTCTGTAAGAGTACCATAATCAATATCTGTTATTCTAAATACCTGTCTAGATATACCATACGGCTCCCATGATACTAATATAGGTTCACCTAAAGTTAAATCATAAGCATACCTACTAGACTCAAAGTTTATAGTTGCTAATGGATAAGCAGCTGATAAAAGTTGGGCTTGTGCAAATGACCTTGCATTATCTTTTGTAGTAAAATAAGTTGCATCAGCATTTATTTCATTTATTGTATGAGTTATCTTAATATTAGCTAGATCAGATACGCTAACTGTACCTGTATCGTACTTAGCCCCCTCATCAGCAAATGTAAAACTTGCCACAACAGTACTAGACGTTTCAGACCAATCTAATCTATTAAACTCCATATTAGAACAATTAGTCATATCAAATCTTTTAATCTTAGTAACATCATAATCTGCTCTAATGAGTAAAAATGTAAGTTTACCTGTAGTTGGATCATCATAGCAAGTACCATTTATATGATTTAGTATTTTATTTAAATATGAACTAACTTTATCAACTGCGTTTATATGACACGATATACCTAAACCTTCTTCGGCACAAATATCTCCAAGTTTCATTAAGCTATCAATGTCTATTCTATCATCCTCATAATTACAGCCCCAATCTGGATTTTTTAATATTTCATAAATTACTTCTGCTGGATTAGCATCATCTTTTAACCGTGACCAATCATTTTTTGATCTACCTCTAAGATCAGCTAATCTTGAAGGATAATTTACTACCTCAAACCACATTTCTGGTATCGTAGCTTGCTTACCTATATAAGCAGTATGAACAACACAAGTTAAAAACATTGGATATCTTGGAGTAAGTCCCTTTAAGTTTGCTGGAATATTTGGAGAACTTGCCATTTGATTTACCATCCAAGAATCTAAAGGTTGTGCATTTGTACCTAGATAAACATAAATATCTCCTACAAACCCACCACCCTCGTCTACTCCTCCAAACATATCTTCATTATCTATTCTAGCAACTAAACCAGTGGGATTATCTTTTTTCCATGCTACATCTGGATCACTGCCCCAAACGCCCTGCTGAGTTGATTCTTTAACCTCAGAATCATAAACATTCATCCATATTTTCTTTAAACCTATATTATCTCCAGTCCAACATATAATATGTTGCCAACCCAAATAATATTTAAATCCTTTTTGAATGGTCGTTTTACCCATATGTCGTGTAAAAAGCCATAGAAGTATCTCCAATAATACTGTTACTATTATTTGAAGTATTGCTGCTCTCTTACTACCAGAATCAACTGTATGCGCTTCAGTAATTGTGCCTGAGTATGGCCCTGCTTGAACCGTACCAACTACTTTATCTGGCTGAGAAGCTAAAGCCAAAATTCCTAATACAATAGTAGGAATAATACTCCACCAAGGAAATTCAGTATGCATACCATATTCTTCTGTATATGCTCTATAACTAAAATCTCCATAATATGATACAAGAGGATTTTTTACCATTGCTCTACCTATTACAACAGGTATTGCTGAACCTATTTGATTTGCATTTCCTCCAGTAAAATCAGATGGATCTTGTGTGCTTGAAGAGTCATCACTACTGGAATTTCTCATTAATAGCCATAATAATAAAGTACTAATTCCCCAACCAATAAACGATGACCACATTGATTTATAAGGATTTCTCTGCCTATTTATAACCACACTATTATTAGAAGCCAAACACACTCACCACCTTATTCATATACTTTACCATTAGTATCTCTTGCTATAACATCATCACGTATCCAATATGCTCCCTTACCAGCAGGATTTATAAAAGCATTATACGGCTCTATATAAGGAATACCACTAAAATTTGGAGTATTATTATACTTTAAAGCACATGTAGCAAACAACCCATCGCATCCAGGACATATAGTAAACATGCCTTCTTGATCTCTAGGAGCTATTGGATATTTAATAGTTATAGTATTTCCAACATGAGATGCTACTTGTCTATATGCATTACCCATTTTTATATACCCACCATTAAAATAACCGTCATCATATGCACTCAATGTTGTTGAAGTAATAGTGAGTTTTTCAAACTTATTAGCTGATACCTTTATTGTATAAGCATTTTCATCTAATTGACACTTACTATCATAAATACAATTCTGACAATAGTAACTCAATTTACCTCTCGGTAAACTCCTTGATAAAACATTTTCTATATTAACAGTTATCGTAGCATAACTCTCTGAAAATCTAACTTGAGAAATTATACCGTCAACCAATCTAACATAATCATTACCAGTTTCATTATGTGTCCTAAAAATCTGCACTCTAACTGAATCTTCTTCTGGCGGTGCTCCCATATACAAAGTAGCTATTTCATTATTTCTTAAAACTGTTATATCACAAGATTCTTGACTACCTTGACTATTACCTAGCTTAAGACTTGGCCCCCTAGAAATAATTGCAGGAGAAAATGTATAGCTATCACCATCAATAACTAGCTGTCTATCTCTTAAAGCACTAGTATAAGTATAATCTATGCCATTGTAGGTGAACATATATAACTCTATAGGCATTGCTTTATCATAAGATAATTCATATGTCTCAAAACTCATTTATCATCCACCTCCGCAAAAGATAAATCAACACTAGCTGCTATATTAGATTCATAATTTATTTTTAAATCATCACTATCAAACCTAACTAAATTAAAGTATGAAATCATTAAAATTCTATCTAACGACATACTTTTTTTAGGAGGAGCTGTAAAAATAAGCTTACCCCTACGCTCATCATTTATTGTTTCAACAGTAACAGCAGATACTTCAACAATTTCACACTCCCAATCTTTTGAAAAAATAATAATGTACTTTTTTCTACTAGTAACACCATAATATCTATATACATCAGCAGCATCTATGTAAATAAAGTTCCTCCCTCTAACTAAATTAGAAGTGGGAGTAAAATCATTTACCCATGATGGACAATAAAAAGATTTATATCTGCCTTTTATTAAATTAAAAAATAATATCATATTATTTATCATTTTCTTATTTCTCAAAAGAATAGTAAAACTAAAATTATCATAAGCAAAATCATTTTTTAAATCATAAGCAAAAATACCAGTATTTTGATCTACTCTATTTACGTTCTTTGAAATAGTTAACTTCAAATTATCATCATCAAAAAATTGTGGTGACATCGTAAGAATGTCTCTATCATTAAATTTTGTAGGAATATTAAACCTATTATACTGCTCAATATCAGTATAAAACTCAAAATACCCAGGATCTATATCAAATGAAGGTTTATACATTATATCTTCATAATTATATACAATATTTGTTCCATTAGAAAATATATAGTTAAATGACTGATCCATAAGAATAGAACATTTAATTAATGGAACAACATAAGCATTTTTTGGATTCAAATGTCTATTTAAAACATTTTTTAATCTTATTGTTTCACCTATATATGCCCTAACTTTCTTAACAGCATTTGCTCCTGTAGCATGATAAGCATCATCCTTAATAAAAATTTCAACCATATCACAATTATGAAATCCTAACATATATTCTGGTTGCATGTATATTGTATTACCACCAAAAAATTCTTCAGATAAATAAGCTATATCATGCCACATAGGAACATAATCATAATTAGACTGTTTTTTCCTTGCCACATCCCGCATCCAATGTGCTTCTCTCACATTCATGGCAACATAGTCATAAGAAATTAATCTTCTTGGTTCTGATCTTAAACACCTACGTTGCTCTGACCCATCATAATTTTTCCATATGTCTGTTAAATACTGATATGTGACAGTGATCTTAGTATCTGACATAACTATCACCTTCCACTATGCCCACCAAGGAGACAAATCAAACGTAAACGCTTCAACATCTGACATATCTGGGTCTACTACAACATTAGAAGTTACAAACTCAAGTGTTTTCCAAATTAACCAAGGCTCATATAAAGGTCTATTATTTGTCTGCTGATCAACTAATTGAATTGGTAAAAGTGCTGGAAACATGTCTATAGATAACTTAGGAATTACAACATCATAATCTTGCTTTACCCCAAATATATCCCAATCTGGAATACGACTTTCTTTTGAATAGGGAATTATTGTATACATATCATTATTTATATTGACATTTGAATAATCTATCTCACTAAGCATAAACCCATACAAATCATCTATATCAACTAATTCCTCACTATCAACTACATCCGTACGTAATCCTAAATCAATATTATGTAAATAAGCATAAACACCGCCAGATATTGGATTATCTATATCATCCACGCTATAAGGTCTTACTCTATCTGGAATCCAAAGATTATTTATACCACTATCGCCTAAGTTTAATCTATCTGAATGATGAATACGCTTTCTCCATCTAACTGGTTTATAAAAACCAAGATTATAATCTCCAGGTAAATTATATATCTCAAATTGATGGCTTTTATGTACAGAAAAATCTATACAAAAATCATTTATACCAATTATTGTATTAGTAAATATTACAGTTCCTGAATCATCATAAATTTTAAATAATCTAGAACCAACATAATATCTATAAATATATCCAGGAATCAACGTATATATGGTGGTATAAGTATTTCCAGAATTAAAAATAAATCCTAATGATTCCCAAAATAATAAATCTATCTCATCCCCATAATATATACCTAACCCGTCTTTATCTAATGTATCACCATTTATGACCATTATATTATTAAAATAGGGGATTGACGCACCTTGTATTATTTGAGGTTCAATAGTTTCTGATATATCTAAAATAGTTGTCATGATACTATACTCACCTCCAAATATTACGGATCTGTATTAGTATCATCCTCAGAGTCACTTTCTTCACTACTGGAGTCTTGTTCTTGCTTAATACTTATACCATCAAACCCATATGTTCCTCTACGTTTTCCCATAGGAAATATCTGACATATATCTATATTACTTGGATAATTTAATTTATATACTCCAGCTGTCTGCATATTTAAAGTACATACAAAATATACACCTAGAACTTGTCCAGCAGATGCATAAACATTTAATCCATCTGGGTCAACTTGGACAGCAAAATAAATAGGCAAGTTTATAGTTAAACAATTTAAAGTATTTATATTTCTACCCCAGTCAAACATATCTGCACTTTGCAAAACTGAATAATTAGGTATTTTACCATTAGTACTCCAACCTGGATCAGCATCTGGTGGAGCTTCAAGCCTTATCGGTAAAGACAATCTTTTACCTGTTAAATTATCTGCTCCACTTGATGCCCAAAATATAAATCCTCTAGCAGAAGTAGGAGCAGCATCTATATCCATTCTTAAAAACGTATTAGTTTTGTCACCGCTACACAACACAGGAAGAATAAATTTATCTGCGTCCATCTTATGAGTAAAGCATTCCCACGAAGTATTCTGCATATCTCTAGTTGCAGAGGCACTAAAAAATGCTCCTCCAGACCATTCTCCATAAGGCATTAACTGACCTATAATAATATGAGCACATTGCCTAAAAGTATCATTTTCTTTCATTATGGTAAAGACCAATGTATCAGCATTTTGACTAGTAACATTATTGCAATATAACGAGTAAGTAAAATTAGTAGGATTACCATCACTATCAGTAGTGGCAACAGGCATAAACCCGCCAAGGACTTCTATACCTTTATATGTCAATGGTACACCACCTTGATTATACCATCTAGCTACTGGAGAATAACCTTCACTAACAATAACACCAATACCGTTTATAGTATCATCTTCTAATTTATTTGCTCCTGACATTGCAAGCTCATCTGTAGTACCAAAAATATTTACACCATTAGCACTTCTTAATATATAAAAATACTCCATATTTCTACTACGAAAAACTAATTTCTTTCCATCAGAATCTGCTTGATCATATATATTAAGATCATCAACACAATCAGCAACTATTGTATACCCCCTAGAAGCAATGTAAGTAGACATTACCTGAAGTACATCATTAGGAGTAGATAAATTACTGTATACTTGAAACGACACCAAAATCACCTCCCTCATACTTAGAAGTAAATTTGTATATATCAAAAACAACACAACTATATGTTATAGGAACCAACACGTTCCATAAGCCATTATAGAATGAAACAACTAAAGAAAAGCCATTATCATCTACTAAAGTATAATTACCCCCCTTTAAGGCAGCATCCACTAAATCTTGTTTAACAATCAATTTGCTAAATACATTATGTATATCTCCATAAAATATAGTGTATGTTGGAGAGTAAATAGCAATTATAATAGACCCCGTAGGGATACCATTATTATATGCACAATTAGGATTAAGCATTTTATTAGTTTCAACACCAAAAACATTGCTAGGCAATTCTGCTTCACAATTAAATGGTACTTTAATGTTACTCCCATCTGCAAGTATATCTGACGCACCAGCTTTCTCTAAATCTGTAGCTGAAAAATAAATTTGATCATTATTTAACATAGCCAAACCCTGATAGTAAATATTTAATCCTTTACCTGGACTTTTCATATAAGGTATATGTTTATCTAAAGCGCACAAAAACCACTTAGCACCTGTAGTTGGATAGTCTATTTTAACTGTAAACCACTTAGTAAAATGATAACTACTACAATTTGCTAAATGTGGAATATGAGCAAAAAAGCCAAATAAATCTAAACTATCAACATCTCGTACAAATATATCTAAAGATTTTAAATTAGTTATATCATTTAGGGTATTTACATTTCTTGGATGTGCTGTCACAGGATTATTAACAAAACTCAAATCATCTGGAACTAAACGAGTCAACTTAGTAATATCTGAGTCCTCTTCATCCTTAGTACCTAATCTATAAAGCTCTAAATCATTACTCAATCGACAATCATCAAAATTTACAATTTCAGTAGAATAAGTAAACGGAGCATATATAGGATCACCATCTTCAGTATACCCTACAACTAGGTTCATACTTATCTTGCCACGCCCAGATTTCATATTTATAAACAATTTATGATTATCATCATCATGAAATGAATCAATATCTACAGGAAAACACATAAATATAGGAGAAAAAGGACTACAATCTAATAATCTAGTATCAAAATTTGGATTACCATTAAATGTTGCAGCATATACGTAAACATATGGTACAGAAACACCACTAGGATTAATAATACCTACAATCATAAAGGGGTATTGGATACGTGGCTCTATAAAACAAACATAATCAGAACCAATAACAATAAAACACTCCTCCACACCCATAAAACCATGAGGCACTAAATAAGGATTTATCTCTATAGCGTCACCCATCGGACTTACACCACCACGATTAGTCAACGCAGCTCTAGACATTGCCTTTACCCTATATTTAGGATTTAATAAATAATTATCAGATATCCATGATACCTTACTACCTGTTTTTTTAATATTTTCAAGTACATATTTTCGTAAATATTCATTTATATAAGTATTATCTGGGTCTATATTATCAAATATATATGTCAATAATGTGGATATATCATTTATATCTTTCCAATCATCAGCACTAATACGAAATACTGCCATACTAACCTTCTCCTAAATATATACATAAAACATTATTTAAACTGTATGTAGAAATCCCACCAGTAGCATCTTCCATACCAAATTCTTTACGGACACAACTATTTGGAAGAACTAAATAGCGTGAATATTTATTTTTATAACCAACGACATCAATAATGGTACAATTATTTGATAAATTATAAAAAGTATTTTTTGTACTGGAAGACTTATCAACATTCCACGACAAATTATAAACAATACCTCTTGTTAAATCAAAATCTATATCTAAAGAATATTTAAAAGCTCTATTTAAAGAATTTTTATGCCATGTAGTTGTATATTGATTATTACCGTCAGTAAAAATAATATCCAATTTATCAAACTTATCAAAATCATCTATCAAGTATATAATGTTATTTTCTATTTTATCCAATATACTATTATAAATATATTCTTTAGTTTTTACCTTCCTAATACCAAATCTATTATCAGAACACTTAGCATACAAATTAGATAAACTAATTGTACCAAAACCTCTTTCCTCTTTAAGTTCTCTATAAGGATTTATTATTCTAACTGGCTTATATATATTAGTATTATCAGTATTTATCTCATATATATAAGAATAATCTATATCTGAAGCAACATATGGAAATATTATTCCCCAATAATAAGGATCTGCTAATTTATGAGCAAATAAAACTTCATCATTAGAAATACTACCATCAAATGATGCCAAATACTTCCACTCACCATCAGAGCCTCTAAATACAAAATTTGTTACTCCCGAATCAGGTTCTGCTGAAGGATATATAGGAGAAATATTAGATGTTTTTGTCCCAGTAAGATTCAGAGAATATTTATTACCTTCTACATGTACAGTTACAGGTTTTGCATCTTTTCCTGGAGGCATATATGTATAACTATATTCTGTGTGAGTTATGTAATTAGCTCCTCCTCCAACATATAAAGGATATTTAGAAGTATAATTATCTGTATCAGGACTACCAAATACAATAGTTTGAAATATAGGTTTTAAACTTGGATATCTATTAGAGGTTAGTTGATAGGTAATTGTTCCACTATAAGCATCTCTAGTAAAATAAAAATAAACGCTGTCATAACTAAGCTTTTCTTTTTCTGAATAAACTATCCAAGGACAACCAGAACCATAAATAGGATAAGAATAATTATTATCTACATTAGGACTATTATCATCTTCTTTATGATAATTAATTAATCCTAACATACTTTTATTAGTTATAGGATCAATAACAAAATCATAAACTTCCTTACATGTTCCTCCACCTTGATAATATGAAGGAGATAATGGATCATATACTGTATGTAAATTAACGTCTAATATATCGGCACTCACACCATCATATGCTTGTGTACCACCCTCTACAGTTCTTATCTTATCAAATCTATCTGAAAAAGGTAATTGAGTAAATGAAGCATAATAACATGGTGATTTTGTATTAGACGTATGATGACTAAGCGTTATATGCCTATGCAAAGAACTTTCAAAAAAGAAATAGTTTAATCCAGCATCTATATATACCCAATCATCGTCTGTTGATAAATTTAATTCATCTACCAGCATTTTTACAGATGGCATATATGCTTGTGATATATAAGAACTTTCATCAAAATCCTTATAAATTAATTTGCTAAACTCCTTATAAGAACTTACACTATCATCATACATGCAAACATAATTATCTAGAGCAATAGGTATATTATGTTTAATACATGAGGCTTTCAGATCTAGATAAAAATTATACAGTGTTTTTGAATATACAATCATAGGTATAAAGGCAACATTAAAAACATTATTTTCAAATGCCAAAATATCTGATGTCCATTTATCAATTAGAGATACTATCTCTGCCACTGTAAAACCATAAATACATAAAAATTCAAACCCATAGACAATTACTTGACCGCCACCACCAGTACCTCCAGCATAAAAAGTGTAAAAACTAGTCTCTAGCTCATCTAAAATACCTTTCTTAGTTAATAATGGGTATGTTATAGGTCTACTAAACACAGAAGCATGATTAAACCCAAAATCTAGAGGATAATAATTATTATCAAATCTTGGGTCAGCCCAAAATTTAGGCCCACCATATTTTGTCTCTTTATAAATAGAGTCATTGGCTATAAACCCAAACAAACAAAGTATCCCTGTAAATCCTCTAACAGCAAAATAAATCCCATCTTCTATACCTTTCTTGAGAATAGATTCCATTAAAGCTTCATAATTTGTATCATAACTTGGTTGTATTACATAATCAGGAGGTAATGTATAAGTAATCTCCTTATATTCCGCATTATGAAAATAAGCACCTAATTGAATACGTTCCCAAATAACGTCTGCAAAATACTCTGTAAGACAAAAATCACTACTACTAATAGGATATTTCCCCCAAAAAATATTATCAGGTAATTCTGTACATATAGCCATATTTCTAAAGTCATCAACAGAAGGGAAAGATTCTAAAATATATTTTCTACAATCATAATATTGTATTCTATCTCCATAACCTTTAGATTCAATATACTGAACAATAGTTAAATCATTGCTACTTAAATCACCAGTCAATGATTGTACATATGCTTCATTAGTTATAATATTATCAACTACATCACATAAACGTAAAAATGAAAAATCATAAAATTTAACATAAAAATCATATTCAACAGCATCTTCATAATCACTATCAATATTACTTAAAACATCAACTATATTTGGTGAATCCCATGGATTAAAATAATTATATAAATGCTCTGCCCCAATTAAAATATAGTGCCTAGTCTTAAATGGGTAAGCCTTACTAAATGCTTCCATATCACTAACATCATCATAATCGCTTATACCTAAACTAGTATTCCACTCATGCATATAGGTGCTCATACTGTAAATAAAACCATGAATATCAGATCCATTTTTCAAAGAACTATAAAGTCCATAAGCTTCTAGATAGTGTTCGGATGAGCCATGAGGCATTGGAGGGCCAAAAGCAAATGTACTTACAATATCTGGGTAAGTATATACAAAAACGCCATTCTCTTTACGAGGCCCTTTACGAGATGTCATAACACACTCATCAAAATCATGCTTATATCCAATATCAATATAATCAATATCATTTCTCTCTACAGCGTCATCAAAAGGTATTCTTATTGTAGATCCATATTTACTATTTAAATACTCTGGACTTGTACATAAATCCCACTCATTTAATCCTACATGATATCTTGTATAAAAATCAACTAACTCATCGCCAATAAGATCAAATCTTTTATTATTTGCTCTGCCATATTCAAAAGCTACGCCATCAGAAACTTTATATTCAAAAATTTCAAAATCTGGTAATGGGTGTTCAAAAGATAAATCTATACCTTTCTTACTAGTATGTTTTATATACCATCTTAACCATATATATCCTGTTGTATACCATCTTAAAGTATCAGTAGCATTATTATCAAGACCTGCTTGAAACATAGATACAGAACCAGCTGTAGCCAACAACCCGTCTTTACGTGTATCATCAGCACCTGCTATAAGTTCAGCAGTACCTTCAATAAAATATTTAGGCAATTTAGCGTTAAACCCAGAAATATTAGCTGACATTACACCGTGTACTAATTCATGACATAATGTACGATCTAAAAACATGTTTGAACCTGCATAAGAATTTGCTTTGCCATTAGGATTTGTTAAATCCATATCTCCATATGCTGCTGGATTGGTATTAACAGCACACTCCATCTTATTAGTCTTAAATGTTGTTGTATCATAATATGACCTTACATATGCCATAATAATAGCTCCACCGCTAGAAGGAATATTATCTAACTGTATAGGCATTGTTGTAACAAATGAATTCTCATCAAACTTTAACCCATAAGCTTGCTCGACTAAATCAAAAGCACCTTTTAGCCACCACTTACTCATACACTTCATAATAAACTGTCCAGATGGATTTAAGCTATTATATGGCGGATAAGTAACTGTAAGACCATTTATTACCTCAGTAGATGGAGGAACTACTAGTTCAGACACATCACCTTCTGGTACTATATCATATTTATCTAGTACTGGGCCACCAGAAGCATCAAAACCAACTATTGATCCAACATCATCATTTTCTAAATCTATATTACAACTATCCCATAAAAAAGCTTTGGGACTTGATGCTGACTGTATATCAGCAACAATAGCATCTGATACAGACTGTGCTGTAGGAAATTCACCATTAGAACAAAAATCAATAGCTAAATCTAGTTTATTATCTGTTGGAGGCAATTCCACTAATTTTGCCATTAACTGTTTTAATTTATCTTGTGGTTTCAATTATACCTCCCCCCTTAAACTAATTTTCTATTTCAATACAAAAATATGAATTATTACTCCTAGTATTGCCTGCATCAAATACCATATATTGCTTATTATCTAAAACTACAATTTGTTCTGCAGCTACATCTCTTGTACCAGAAATCCAATAAACATTACGTAACAATCCATTCATATCCACAGGATTAGTAGTCATTAAAATAACAGGTATAAGTAAAAAATCAATATTCTGAACTGAATCTTCTGCATAATTAGGCACTAATGCCTTATTATTACAAATATATGGAAACATATGACCTTGAGTAGTTGCACTAATATTTTCTGAATAAGGCATCTCAAAAGATCTCCAAACACCATCAGCTCTTCTAAGCCAACCTGTATTATGAGTAGGAAATACAAAAGAACTAGTTAAGGTATCTGGATAAAACCCACCTAAAAATTCTGTTTTATCTGTATCTGGATTGTAATATTCTTTTGATATTGTATTATTCCCTGCTACATAAGCTGGGTAAGGGAACTGCTTTTCACTAGATATTGGTGAAAGTAATCCAACATGAAATGATTGATAATCAATACTTAATCTGCAAACAACTATAATTCTATAAGTATTTATAAATATAAAATATGTAAAATTCTCACTATCAACTAAACTAAATGTTGGTATAGCATACAGCCCACCAACAGGTACAAATTTTGGCTGTCCTGTATTCTCGTCCTCATATGTTTTATTCCACTGCATGATAGAACCAGGTTGTTCCCAATAATACAAATCGCTATCATAACCAGCAGACATATCTAATATCATCTGTCTAGGTTCTTCAGGGTCTATAGTAAAATTAACATATATATTATCGTTACTATCACCCACACCATGTAACATAACACTATTTCTACGTGTCACACCTTTATAAGTGGCATTACCAGAAGCTACTACCGTCCACTGCTCAGTAGCAGCAGTATCTACAATTACATCTAACAAATCATATAAATTATCCGCTATTCCAGTAACGTAGGCCATTCAACTATCACCACCCTCCATCTTATGGAAAGAAAAAGCAATTTTTATTACTTTACCCTTCAACATAGGCAATTTACGAATATCTTCTTCTGTAGGTTCATGATCAAACACAACAGTACCAGTAATATTTGTTGCTGTACCATCACCTAAATCACAAGTAACATTAAAATGTGTATTATACATAAAATAACACTCCTAAACTCGATTTACTTTCATTATAGCATATTTTAAGGAATTTGTCAAGCCCCTAAACTAAAAATAAATACAAAAATAGGGGAGATAACTCCGAAGAGAAACCTCCCCTATTTCTAATACAATCACATGTATCTTGACTTCCAAATGCAGTATACTTTCGTATCTTTTGCATCTGGGTCATCAATATAAGCTTTAGCCATATTTAAATATGTTTTAGTATCTTCACCTAATATTTTACTAAAATCTGAATGTAACATATTAAGTAAATAGTACCACTGAAACCTCTCACGACTAAAGTCGCGAGGTTCTTAGAAATTACTCTCTAAGCTTTCTTTCATAAGAAAGATTCTCGGTCAATGACTCTATCGAGCCAAGTCTCTCCGAGCTAACCCCGTAAGTCCTACGGTTTTTATATTTTACGCTAATTTTAAACCCTCATTTAAAATGTTTATTGAAGCATTTATGTCTCTATCATGCTGTGTTTTACAACTTGGACATGTCCACTCTCTTACATTAAGATTTTTTGTGTCCTCATTCTTATATCCACATACATGACATGTTTGACTTGATGCAAAGAATGTATCTATTTTAATTAGTTTCTTACCATACCATTCACATTTGTATTTAAGTATTTCTACAAACTTACTCCAAGATACGTCTGAAATCGCTTGTGCAAGTTTATGATTTTGTAGCATATTCTTAACCTTAAGCGTTTCTAAGCAAATAATATCATAAGTTCTTACTAATTCAGTAGTATACTTTTGAAGAAAATCTTCTCTCATATGTCTAATATGTTCATGAAGTTTTGCTACTGCTAACTTATTCTTCTTCCAACGATTACTACCAATTGATTTTCTTGATAATGCCCTTTGAAGTTTTTTAAGTCTTTTTAGCTCTTTCTTCAAAAACTTTGGATTTTCTTTCTTTGCTCCATCAGAAGTTATTGCAAAATCCTTTAGACCTAAATCTATACCAACTTTCCTATTAGTTTTTGGCAATGGTTCTAATACTACATCAGTACAACATATTGATACATAATACTTTCCACTTGGTTCTTGTGAAATAGTTGCATTCAATATTCTACCTTGTAATTTTATCCTATCTCTATACCTAACTTTACCAAGTTTAGGTAGTTTGATATATTTACCAATTACTTCTATACTATTATTAGTAAAAGTTGTCTTGTAAGATTTCCAGCCATCTTTCTTAGATTTAAATTGAGGATGACCATTAAGGTCAAATCTTGTAGGCTCTCTCCCAATCTCAACTAAATGTGCTAATTTCTTTGGGGTATATTTTGGCCCTTCCTTTTGAATCTTGAAAAATCTATCATATGCTTCACTAAGGAACTTAGTAGCATTTTGCAATGCCCACTTATCTGGCTCTTTAAGCCAAACAAGTTCCTTCTTTAATTTAGTAAGTTCCCTACTCAATTTAGCATACCCAAAACCTTTTTCGCCAGACTCAAAAGCCTTTTCCTTTCTATCTAAGAAATGATTGTAAACGTATCGAGTACAACCAAAAGTCTTTTGCAATAATATTTCTTGTTCTTTTGTTGGATATATTCTGACTTTAAATGCTTTTTCCATTGTACTCTCACCTCGAAATATAGTATAACATATTTTGAGCCAAAAGTCAAGTAAAATATAAAAACCTTTGTCGTGTTTTGTGAGGTTTGTCGTTCCTGTAAAAGCGTTACCCCTTACAGAGTTCTCTTATGAACTTCCTGTAGATTTCCTACAGGCACAGACTATATCTTATCCATGCCACAAAATAAATTTGTAGTTTAGGTCTATTTATGTCCCTAGCACTTACTAGGTACTTCCCTCAAGAGGAATAGTCGTTGAACTAATTTCTTAGCTACTGATTGTCCATTTTTTAACATTTAGGATTTAACCTTATGCTATGCAGTTAATTATTTTTATTTTCATAACCTACATTTAGATTTAACTGCCTTTAGGAGTTTCCAGTAATTAAAATAGTATTGCATAGAATAATATTCTATGACTATGTACTTATTTCTAAATACACTGACTAGTTTGTTCGCCTAACTCATGACTGAATTCACGAGTGTGCGGCTCACAGTTAATCAAACTTATTATACTTTAAGTTTTGAGAGTTTAATAGTTGAGTTGTTTGAGATAAATCCCAATGCTCACCTTTTGTTCCGTCTACGTTATCCATCTCTGCAACAGCGTATTTCGATAAATTTTCACTAAAATGCTTTCCAAATATTGCTTCATGTACTGTTAACATTGCTTTTACATATGCATCTTGATTAACATATCTCATTTCCCCTATGCTTTTCATGACAGCATCGTAAAACTTCTTCTGCAAAGTTGGATTGCCCTCAATTGCTTTCCAATATTCCTTTTCTTCCATGATTAACTTACCCTAAATATTGTTAACGTACCTGCTAACAATGTACCTGCTTGCCCCAAAAATTTAACTTCTAATGATGCATTATTATTTACCATAGGACAAGATGGTTTAACCTGTACTATAGTTTGAAAATTTATATTTGCAATTGCTGTATCCGCAATAGAAGTTGCTCTTGCTTGGGCATTAGGTATAGCAATGCCATTATTATACAATTGAAAGGAGAATGTGCCATCACTAGAATCCACAGTAGATGCTGCACCAGTATTATAACCAGTAGCATTAAATTCTACTACATAATATCCTGGTCTTGTTATACTTACTACTGGTGTTCCAGCTACATGAGTTATTTTACAACAAGAATCTACATTGTTTGTATTAAATACAACACTATCTCCAGTGTTTAGAGAAACACCTAAATCACTTATAGTATATGTTTCTAACATTACTTTATTACCTCCTTACAAAAATATAAAGGGGAAGAATTAAATCTTCCCCTAAATCTATATTAAAATCTGCTATTAGGACAACGTACAACCACAACCATTAGCAGAAGCGTAAGGAGAACCTACAGTGTATGCAGGAACAGGATAAGGCTTTAATGCACTAACTAAAGCCTGTGTCTGTGCAGCATTATCAATCTGATTTCTTGCTGCTTGAAGATCTGACTGAAGAGCATAAATCTGATTATCTTTATCATTCATCTGCATAGTAGTTAATCTGTCAAGAATTTTCTGAGTATTTGCGTCAGACTCTGCTCTTGTAGCACATGCTTCAGTAGCTAACTGATATTTAACAGCTTCTATATTGTTATTTACACCACAAATCTGATTCTGAGTTACATAGCCAAGATTAGCCATACCATTAGTAATTGCATTACCAGTTTGCACCATATTCATGTTTAGTGCATTAGTCTGTTCTGCAATACCCATAGCAAGATTATTTGCATTTTGCATAATTGCCATATTAGTAGCATTTGTGTTCTGCAACATGCTATTATTGATATTAGCCATGCCACCCATAATAGTAGTATTGATAGTATTTAGTCCTTGTAATTGATTATAACCAAGGGTGTTGATATCATTACCAATGTCACCAAGTTTAGCACTTAAATTCTGATACTGGAAACCATTATTGATGTCAGCCTGTGTTGCATAATTTGCAAGTGCTTGGTTGTTACCATTACCCCATGGGCCATAACCACCATTACCAAAACCACCCCAAGCCATTAAGAAAAATAGAAAAAATACAATCCACCCACTTCCATGACCAAAAAAGTCATCATTGTCGTTTCCTACATTGTATACAGGAGTAAGTCCACTCCCATTGCTCATAAGATCTGCCATTTCACATCATCCTCCCGACAACTAGACAGATACAAAAAATACTTATCTATCAACACTAGTAGTAGTGAAAATATTCAATTATTATTTATACCAAACATTTGTTTTAATTGATCTAAATTCATTCCTCTTTGCTTACATACATTTTCTAAAATCTTCATTTGTGCTCTATGACTTTTTCCTTGTAACATTGATTGTGCTCTTTGGAACATAGGATTACTGCCAAACATTTGTTGCATCATAGCTTGAGGATTTCCAGAATTCATTAACATTTGAAGCATTTGTGCTGGATTAAATTGATTATTCATTTCTTTTTCTCCTCCACATTCCCACCAGTCAAACTATTAAGCATATCTTCTAAATCAGATACTCTCTTTTTTAGCTTAGATAGTTCTTCATTAACAGGGTCTAGTTTACTATCTTTTACATCTTCCAGTACATAATGTTTTATTACTGAATTACCTTGCATATCAATACATTTAGTAAATATTGAATTACTAGCTGGATGTGGAAAATACGTTTCAGACCCATCCATATCTACAACACTTGCTTTTACCTCATCTAAAGATGATACTAATCTACCTTTAAGACACATCATTGGTTGTTGTGGCATTTGCTGAAACTGCTGTTGCATTGCCTGTTGTGGCATCATTTGCTGTTGAGGCACTGCATATCTATTTTGCATATAATTTGGATACTGATTATACAAGTAATCATCTCCTAGAAATCTATTTTAATGACAAACCAAAGAAGTCCATACTGAATCTACAGCATAGACTTCTTTGACCAGCTTTCAAAATACCTATAATACTCATATCATATGTACTTTAAAAACTTATCCACCTTATACTTATATTGTACCACATATTTCTGATTTTGTCAAATTTTAAATAAAGGGCTGTTTTCCTTTCTTTTTTGCCTTTACTGATCTTTGACCTTCATTATATGCGAATTTTTCTATATACTCTACTAGATGTTTAATTTTATGGAAATTATCATCAAAGCCTGTAAGCTTCTCTAACCTCCAAATTAATTCATCCCAACATTGCTCTGAACTTTTTAGTTTACTCATCTTCTTTCTACCTTCTATTTATATTATACCACATTTTTATAAATTTGTCAAATTTTAAACATCATTACCAACAATATATATCTCATCATCATATACTTCAAGATCATCTATATCAGCAAGAATATAATTATTATTTGCTACTATCTTTAATTTAAGTTCATCTTCTGGCTCACAAAACGCCAACTTTTCCATTAGTTCTTCTACACTCATCTCTTTCACCCTATACTTATATTATACCACATTTTTCAAATTTTGTCAAATTTTAACAATAAAATGAAAGTTTAAACATATTTAATATAATTGCTACATCAATACTACAAATAATTAATATGATTATTTAAACTTTCAATTTACCTTAACATACAACTATATTATAACACAAACTAAGAAGTTTGTCAAGTTTATTCTTAACTACCTATCTATATATTATTATACCATACTTTTTATAGTTTATCAAGTTTTTAGTCCTTAATAATACTTCTCCCATTTAGTATAACCAGATCTCCATACCTTACATGCACCACTATCTAACATTACACAATCATCTATATCTAAAGTATCATCTACCTTTTCACCACTAAGATACCAATAATGTTTTGGTATGCACTGACAAACATCAATAAATCCCAACGACTTATATATTTCTCCATTAAAATAATCATTATCTGAATAGTACACAATATACTTAGGATTAAAATCTTGCTCAAAATGATTCAACAACTTATTAGCACCATCAAATATGTTCAATCCATATTTAGTGAAATACCCGTGAAGCTCATACTGATCACATTCAATGCCGTTCATACTCAAGTTACCAAATGACATTACAGAGATAAGATCACCACCAAAAAATAGCCCATAATTTATACTGTTAAAATATGTACACCCATGTATATGATACATACTAATAAAGTTATCAGCTCTGTCATCATCTATCAATAAACATTGACAATCTTTTGCATGTATATTATCAGCATGATCATTTAAAACACAAGATAAATAATTCTTAATTTTTTCTTGATTATTGTGCCAATCTATATCAAATATAGAAATAAGATGTACACCTTTTGACTTAGCCAATAAAAATTTATCTCTATGATAATATTTAGGCTTATCGTCAAAAATGGCACCTAACGATGAATGCCACTCAGAACCATTATACTCAATACCAATATTCTTGTTTACAATAAAAATATCAATTTCTTTGCCATCTAAAATAGTTTTATTATGAATTTCTAGTATAATATCAGGAAAATTAACCTTTAACCACTCACATATTTCATGTTCTGCATTTGATCCTCTATGCTGAATAAATCTACACCCACATGAAGTTGTTGCTCCACTTCTTAACTTATAACTATCAACAATAACCTTAGTTTTAGCTGAACATGAACAAGTACAATTCCAATAAGAATGCCCATTGATGAACCCCTTAAATGAATCTACATGCAACATGCCAAACACTTTCCCAGTCAAATCAATAAACCTTGAATGATGTCCATGCTTCCTATTGCATATCGAACATGCTACAGTTTTACCATTACGTAACAATGAAGAATATGCAATAAAATAGTTACCGCAATCACACTCACACAACCATTTATCGCCATACAAATGATGCTTAACCACTAAATTACCAAATCTACTACCTTTAATGTTAATAAAATTAACAGAGTGCTTTTTTAGTGCGTGTTTATCCCTGCATACAGAGCATTCAGTAATCTTTTTTAACATCTTCTCATTAACAACTTCTTGATTCCCACAAGTACATCTAACCAAAATATAATTATTTGTCTTTACCCTCTTCACAAACCTAACATATATTAAATTTCCCCACACACTTCCTTGTAATCTCTGTATAGTTTTAGACAAAAGCCTAGCTTTCTTCTCACATCCACAAGACAACCTAACTCCACCAGTTAATGCGTCAGCTCTAACACTTATAGGTTCACTACCACAATCACATTTACATATCCAGTAACTTCTTGTGCATTTATTACTATTTAAATCACTTCTTTCTTTATCATATTTAACCACAGTTAACTTTCCAAATTTTTGTCCAACTAAATTTTTAAAATTCCCATTCAAAATATACCACCTCAAGCATTATTATAACATATAGGGAACATAATGTCAATCTATGTTCCCCATATGGTTAAAATCTACTTGTAACACTGGCATATCTTCTTGAAAAATCAAGCATAATGCGCTGTCCTTCTGGTGAACGCAATAATTGCTTCATACCCTCTTGTTCATCTCTAACTAATGCCACACTGATATTTGCTGTATTACTAATGTTCGTGCCTACGTCTTTTCCGAAGTTACTCAGCCCACGAGCAGTTTGTTCCTGTGCCAACTCACTAACTAGACCTCCAGAAGCATAATGGCGAACTTTTGGTCTTATCATTGCAAAAGTACCATTGTTTACAGACTCCATAAAATTTCGTCCATATCTATCTACCATAGATTTTCTTACTACAAATTCACCATTTGATAACATCGCTGGTATACTATCAGAAGTACTTGTACCTGGTCCACTTATATAGCCACCTTCAGCATGACCACCCAATCTAAATGCAATACTTGATAATGCTTGTGCAGATGCTTTGGCTTGAATTTCTAACTGCATAAATGCTGTTTGTAATCCTGTAGTTAAAGTAGACCCTATAGCTTGTATTTCTGCTGAAGCTGTTTGTGCTGATACAGACAGATTCTGCATAGCTTGTTGTGCTTGCGGTGCATTAGTATCTGCTACTGTACTAGTAAGTTTTTGTGCAATATCAGTAGCAGCAGTAGTACTCTGATCTAATGAATTAGAAAATCCAGATAGTGATATATCAGAAGTTTGTTGTAATTTCTGATTAAACTGATCTATTGCACTACCATTAAATGATTTCCCACCAAAAGTTACTGACTGATTACCTATACCAAATTGTGAATTTGCTAATTCTGGTAATTGATAGGTTGTCTTAGCTTGTCCCATTATAGGGCTAGTTAAAGTTGGAAGAGATGTACCACTATATGTTGCTCCTATTGTAACACCAGTAGTATTTACCCTACTTCCACCAATACCAAGTGCAACACCATTTAACGCATCAATTATAGCCTGTCCTGCACCAGTAATACCAGCAGCTACTTTTTGACCAGTGGTATCTAAAGAAAGTGAATTTGGATCATCAACATTCCAGCCACCAAACCATTGATTCATTAAAGATTTTACCATCCATTTAGCTGACATCTGCTGAATTTCTTTTAAGAAACTAATCGCAAGATTTCTCAATGCCTCTCCAAGATTTTCTGCTTCATTAACTCCATCTGTTAAGAATGTTACTAAGCCATCTTCTAGTGCCTGTTTTGCTGTTTTTCTTAAATCATGCAAATAATTGGGATATTGTTCAGCAACAAGTCTCATCTTCTCTTTAGCTGCTGTAGTATCCCACAATTGAGATTCTATATTCACAAGATCTCTATATGCCTCTTTTGCCTCATTTATTTTACCAGCATTTAAAGCTGTATCATATACTGCTTTAGCAGAGTCGCGTAATCTTCTAAGTTCTGCTTCATGATCACTATAAATGCTATACAATTGCTGTGCTTGTATGGCTTTTAACTCTCTGTCACCAAATTCTCTTTGCAAACTAGTAAACTTATCAGATGTATCAAATAAATCTTGTGCATGATCAAAAATTTTATTTATCCCATCTACCCATGAATTAACAACTTCAAAAGATTTATCTTTTAGTGTTCTAACCTTGTTCATTGTCTGCTGATATGCTTGCATATTGCCTGCTTTTAGATATTCTTGTGCTTGAGTCATTAGACGCTCTAGATAGGTAAAAATACCCCAAACACCATTTTCTACGCCACCGTTATCACCATTTATATTCCAGAAATAATTTATAGCATTATTTATTCTTCCACCAATAGCAGATATTGGTAATCTACCAACTTTTACCTCAGTTAGCATCAATTTAAAGTCATCTTCTATTTTATTTAAATTATAATCAATAGTCTTTTCTGTAGCAGAAACAATAAGATCTGTCATTTTTCTCTGATACCTAACTTTTATCTGCTGTATCATAGAATCTCTCTCTGCTGGTTCTAACATCTGAACATTCTTACCAGCAATTTCCTCATTCATTTGAGCTACTAATGCATCTAATTGTCTTGAATACTGATCAAATAAAAATGACTCATTTTCAACAATTGCTTCTCTAAGTCTTTTTTGAGCATCTTTAACCATTTCTTGAAGTTCATGAGAAGCTTCTGTAGTCATTGGCTGGGTTAACTGAGTAGAAGCTAAACTACCTTTAGAATATCTATTAAATGCTTCTGTACCTGTTTCACTATTTGTCAATAATCTACCTTCACCAACATACCCCTTACCAAAAGAAGCATCAATATGGTTGCCTCCCTCTATTACACCAGCAACACCATATTTATTAAATATTCTAGCCAAGACATCATAATCAACTCCAGTATGGTCATAATCTATCTTATATCCATATTTATGCCCCCATGGAGATGAATTTGATGGATGATTCCCAGCTGTAGCTATATTTATACTAAGCTTTTTACCGCCTGTAGCTTCAGAATACTCCTTTGCTATTAAATTATGTAAATCCTTTACGTATTGTTGTAAATTTCCTAAATCAGAAGCTATTTCATTTGGTCTTAAAGTATTTTCTATATCTGTATATCTAGTATCTATCCCATATTTATTGTACTGTGAAGGAATAGTTTGTACTTGAGATGGCCTTTCTTTAGCCTTCTGCAAATCAGAAGCTACATAAGCTAAATTCTTCTGTCTAGCTATTCCTTGACCCTCTTTATCAGCAGGACGCTCAAAATATTTAGTAAAAGCATATGTCATAGCTTCTGCTGTTTGCCCATGCTCTGTCCAATACTTTAATACCTCTGCCCATGCTTCCCTCTCAGTAGTCCATAACTCATTAAGAAGATAATTTCCTTGTGTTAATATATGAGATATTTCACTATTATTTGTACTAGCAAATCCTTCTAGCCCAGTCCACCACCTATCTTCATGCCACTGTGCTATACCATAAGAAGTTCCTTTATCTCCAACAACATTTGTAAGAAGATCTCTAGTTGACTCGCCCATAAGTGAAGCTATAATCCCTCGTGCCATAGCATCATTCATGCCACCAGTTGTAGTAAACAGTCTATATAATATTTCTGTATTTGACATGCCAGATGTGTTTTCAGCAGTAAGGGGGCCATTTATGGGCTTAACTGCATTATTACTATTAAACATCGTATCCGATGACAATTTTATATCTGCCCATGTATCCGCAGATTTCTTAATAAAATCTGCTATTTCCTTTTGTGCTCTTGTAGTCTTTTCTACTGCTCTAGTATACTCCCTTATTTCTCTATTTACAGTATGCAGTGCTTTTAATTGGTCTGCCTGATTTTCATATGGCGTAGCAAGTATTGCAGCTTTTTCTGCCTGTGCTTCCTCTAATCTTGCTTGTGCTTCTTCTGCCTCTATCTGAGCTTTTTGAGTATAATAATCTTTTATAGTCATAAAGCCCTCATCAAAAGCAATTTTATTTTTAGCAAGAGTTTCTTTTAGTTCTGCTATATGGTCTTTTAATTGTTCTTTTAACCCCTGAATATGCTCCTTCATTGCTTTTTGAGCATCTTTTATTGCTTTTTTACGAGCTTTTTCATCTTCTTTATCTTGAGCAGTTCCTTTCATTCTTGGAACATCCCTACCTTTAGGAATATCCCTATTTCTCGCTCTATCTATCAAATCAATTACTTTTTTAGTTAATTTTCCAGATTCACCCAGATAAGTATCAAATCCAT
>Ga0256405_10000859_pt1 | contig 92068 bp, 85 predicted proteins | sample RumenRJG_02DNA_FD_189096 | JGI IMG/M metagenome (GOLD analysis project Ga0256405, IMG submission 189096) | Bovine rumen microbial communities from Lethbridge, Alberta, Canada - RJG_02 | ecosystem: Host-associated > Mammals > Digestive system > Stomach > Rumen | place: Canada: Alberta...
CCCGTCAGATTCTGGATTTGGGGATTGGTGAGGCCCGCGCGAACGAGATAGCAGACCTGCATCTGTTCTTCAGTGAATCGTCCGAGCCGCTCTGTAAGAAGACTCGTGAAGTCGGGGTGGATTTCGTTGATGGCGGCATAGATTCGCCTCCAATCCTCGGCAGTCATCCTCTTGGTGCCGCAGGCCGACTTCTTGACCGCCTCCAACACGTCGCCAGCTCTTCCCGCAAGTTCTGACTTGTGAAGCAAGCTGAGGAACGACCGGTTCTGCTCCATCTTTGAGTTGAGCATTTCCTCCTTGCTCTTCAGTTCGGCGCGCGATTGTTGCAGTTGCCTGTTGATGTTGTCAAGCCTTTCCTTTACCGAGCTAATCTCTGCGCTCGACGCGGCGTATTGGTCCAGCGCCCACCTTTTCTCGCCATGGCAGAGTCCAAGCAAGCTTGGCTCTGCTCATTTGGCTTATCGAAAAGGTTCTGCAAGATATCGGGACTCAAAACGTAAGTTGAAGAGGGAGTGTAGCGGGCTACATGACCAATGAGACTTGACGTTTTGAGACCGGTAGATGCAGAAGACGACCGAAACGACAACTGCACTTTATCGATTATTCTATCAGCCTAATTTATAGAACCAGCCTTAATTTCCACCCTTTGTTTGTACCAGCCCCACTTCTGTAAACCAAGAAAAAAGGAGACAAACCGTCCAAACTGCGGAGCATCAGAGGAATCCCCTCTTCCACTTTAGGGGAAATCCGCCGTTGATTTAGGGATTTGCCAAAGGCGGCAAACGGATTTTCCACTATCTTTGCAACGTGGCCCGACGAAGTGACATTGGCTGAGGTCGGAAGACGGACGGCGAGGACGCGACGGATGGAGAGCCACAAGAAACGCAACAAAAAAGACAACGATTATGAAAAAGATGATTTTCTGCCTGATCGCAGCCATGATGCTGCTCGGCACCGTGAACAGCAATGCACAGCGGTTCGAACGCTACGACAAGCACCGCAAGGAGATGAGGAGGGATGGCGACCGACACCACCGACACCACCGACACCACCACAAGCGGAAAGTCGTTGTGGAGCATCGCTGCGACCGCGCACCCGAGCGGGTGCATGTCGTCAGGGAGTGCCCCCGCCCAGTGCGGGTGGTCGAGGCTCCTCCGCCTCCACCCCGCCATCGGCCGCGCCGCGCCAGCCCGACTACCAACACCGTGGTGGCCGCAGCAGTGGGTGTGGCAGTGGGCGCCATGATCACTGCCGCCGCACGATAGGCGGCCCCTCCTTAAGCATCGATGCCGCGCGGCACACGCCACGCGGCATCGATTTACTTGAACAGAACACTTTGCCCTCCAATGTTATTAACCGCAGACTTGCATAATAGAGGCTGATTCAATAAATTAGTAGGGTGTACGATTTGTTGTACCCACTATTTATGGTCGGTTCTAACGACAGTTAGAATCAGCCATTATTGCAAAATTGGTTACGAACTAACGCCATGTAATTGGAAATGGTCTATTTGTTTTCATCCTCAAGCTGACAGCAAATTGTCTTGGTATAGGGATTACAAGTTGAAGTTATAGCCGAGCGTTAGGAGGAATGTAGAGTTGCGATTCTTGTTTGGATGTTGGCTGTTGCCGTCTATGTCGTTGATGTCGGTGACGTTCCACAGATAGCGGGCGTCGAACTCGATGTTCTTGTAGCTCACTGCCAGCCCTGCGGGAATGGTAAGGCCAAAGTCCTTTATTTCGTGTTTGATGTCTTGGCTGTAGCTCCTGTTGGTGTAGGTTCCATCGTAGTATGTCTGGTTGTCGCTTTTGGCCTTGGCAGACACCAGGACGTCCATTTGCGCGCCAGCTTTCGCGGTGATTCCGACAGGTAGGTTGAAGGGGAGGTGGACATTCAGCATTAGCGGGATGTTAACATATCCAAGAGCATCCTTGATGTTGTGGATTCGTTCTATGTAGTTGTAATCGTTAGTGTAGTCGGAGATGTTGAAATGGGCGTTCTTGCCAATGGCCGTATGTTTGAATCCAATGTCGTCAGCCGAGCGGATGCCATCGGCAGACAGGGCGTCTGTTGCCATAATCATCTCCGCATTGACCTTTGCTCCTTGTATGGTGTAGAAGGCTCCAAAAGAGAGGCCTAACATCCTGTTGAAGTGAAACTCAGCCTCAACACCACCGCCGAAGCCGATGCGGGATTCATAAGCCTCGATGTTGGAGTTGCCGTTGGTGATGGTCGAAAGGGTCATACCAACACGTGGGGTTATCGTCCACTTGGATTTGCTGCTGTCTTGGGCATGGCCAAAAATCGGAAACGCGAGGAGCGCACTGCCGATAAAAAATCGTGAAAGAAGGGCTGATTTCATGTTTGATGTTTTATTGCTGGGTGCAAAGATAAATGTTTTTTCCAAAACTCAGCAATTCATCTTCAAGAATGTGGCCATGTAGCATAAGAAAATCGGGGGAATGACGGAACGAAGACTCGTGCGCATACGGCCATCCCATCTGTATCGTCATTATTTTGTGGGCAATCCATCGAGCAGCTGCCGTTCCATTTCTGGTGTCCACAGGTCTGTGCAAATAGAGGCCGCCATCTCGTTCTGAGCCAAGCATTGCTGGCGGGTTATCATGCGGTGGTCGGTATGATGTGGCCACGGAGCGAGCATGAGCAACGAACCGTCGGCACAGGCCTTCGCATCCGCTGCCCGGCAGACCTCTGGCTCCATCTCCCACCACGCGTGGGTACAGCCTATCTTGAAGCCAGCTATAATCTTTCCTAAATGGGTTTTCTGCTCATGCGTGACGAAGAGCACACCGTGGAGATGCTCGGCTATGTTGCCATTGGGGAAGAATGCGTCGACTTGACGCAGAATGCGAGGGCAAAGGGGTTGCTACGCCCCCGCCCATCCGAACTTCTTCACCCACCTCCACACCGTGGCGCGCGGGAGGCCCGTCAGATTCTGGATTTGGGGATTGGTGAGGCCCGCGCGAACGAGATAGCAGACCTGCATCTGTTCTTCAGTGAATCGTCCGAGCCGCTCTGTAAGAAGACTCGTGAAGTTGGGATGCATTTCGTTGACGGCGGCATAGAGCCGCCTCCAATCCTCAGCAGTCATCCTCTTGGTGCCGCAGGCCGACTTCTTGACCGCCTCCAACACGTCGCCAGCTCTTCCTGCAAGTTCTGACTTGTGAAGCAAGCTGAGGAACGACCGGTTCTGTTCCATCTTTGAGTTGAGCATTTCCTCCTTGCTCTTCAGTTCGGCCTGCGATTGTTGCAGTTGCCTGTTGATGTCGTCAAGCCTTTCCTTTACCGAGCTAATCTCTGCGCTCGACGCGGCGTATTGTTCTTTCGTCTCAGCAAGCTCCCTGTTCTTCTTGTCGATTTCCTCCTGTAGGAGCCGCTTGTCGCTTTTGGCGGATTCCAACTGCCTCGACATGGCGACGAGCGTCTTCAGTTGGCTGTTTCTTCTCTTCACGTGGAATATGATGAAGAGCGAGACCATCACGATTGCGCACAAGGCAAGGGCCATGCCCCAATTGCGGTATTCGGCCACCTTCCTCTCGGCCTCCATTTCCTTGTTGCGGTCCAAGTGGTATTGGTATTGGTTGTTCACCGTCGCAGCCATTTCCTGGCGTTTGCCCAAATCAAGCGAATCACTGATGTTCACGTATGATTTGGCATACTTGATGGCTTCCTCATTATTTCCTTGACCCTCGTATAAGTCAAAAAGGAATTTAGAGGCATCATAGGCATAAGCAAAGTCTGATTGGTCTGCCATGACTTTCTTATAATAGAAGGCGGCAGAATCCTTGTTGCCAATCTTGTCGTAATATTTGCCAATTGCAATGAGGTCTTTGCTGCCAAGCTTGTAGTGCCGCTGCCCTTGTAAAATGTGAATGCATTTTCGTGCTTTGTCCGTCTCGCCTAAGGCAGACAGGTTGTAAATCAGGGAGGCAAGATTGCCATAGTCGATGTCATTGTTGTGTTTGCATACTATCCTGTATGCTTGGTCGAACATCTTCCTCGCCTTATTGGTACTGTCGAGCATGGAGTAGGCGGTTGCGACATGCATGATTTGCAAGAGACCGGCGTTGTTTAATTTGCAGGACAAATCATATTCATTAAGCGCATAGATTAGGCTGTTCTTGAAATCCTGCACATTATAGAAAAGCGCATGTAGATTGGAATAGGTGTGTTGCAGCAGCATGGAGTCTCTTTTGGGATAGCTTTCGCCTATTTCTGCCGCTTTCAAAAAAAACTCCAATGACCTTGGCGTGTCGTCAAGGTCTCTGTATACGCTGCCACAATAATAATAGGCTTCTTGTTTTTCCAAGTCGTTTCCATTCTTCTCGAAATATTTGACAACCTGCTTGGCCATGATGTCAGACGTGGCAAGGTGATAGGCTTTGTCGTTCAATCTTAAAAGGAGCATTTCGTATGTCATCCGAATGTGGCTGTGTGAATTTGTAGCCTCGCTCTTTATGGAGTCAATCATAGATAGAGCCAGCTCGGGATTAGTGTCCCCAGTGCATTTTATTTGCGTCATTCTTTTTTCCAACAGCTTGGCGTTGTTGCTGCATGTCATGTTTAGTGCAGCGAATAAGGAACATTAACCAAAGGTAGTGTCTCATATCTTATTTTATAGTTCAATCCTTGGCAAAGATAATAAAAAAGAAATAATACATGTTACTTATTGTCTCATTTTGTTTCATCTGAAATAATTGTTATAGGCTTTCTATTGATTTTTGTTTAAAACGTATACTGTTGATAGCAAGTGCATTAGTTAATATTGATATTATACGGTCGAAAAAACAATTCAAATTGAAATATCTTAACAAGAAAAACTTGGCACTTTTTTGTTAATCTTTTATCTTTACACCATCAAACCAAATCTAAATAGTGATATGTATAAAGGAGAATTTTAATTTTTTGAACTAATAAACTAAATAATTATGAGACAATTCTATTTGTTGTTGATTTTGGTGATAGCCAGTTGCTGGGTATCCTGCTCCACGAATGATGTTGACAATGATACTTCTATGAACAATGTAGAAGTGCTAAGGATGGTGGTTACAAAATAATAATCAAGAGCGATGAAAAATAAGATTTTGTTGACACTGCTGCTGTTGGCAGTTCTGATTCCATTGCAGGCCCAGAAATACTATGTCTGCGGAGAGGAGGATCTCGTGAGATACGTCTCAACCAGTGAGAAGCCCTACAGAATATTGTACATCTTCTGCACCTATTGCCATCCTGTGCAGTATAACTTGTCTTTGGACAGTTTGATGGCCCAGCATAAGAGCGACAGCATAGAGTATTTCCCGCTCACGTGCCAAAGCACCCAGGAGGGGTTGCCCTACTTGATGAAGCATGGCTTCCAAACCCCTGTGTTCTTTGTGAATCGGAATAAACCCAAAAAGAAACGCTGGGGGATATTTGTTTTTGAGAACCCCGTAAGCGATGCGGCAAAGATTTTGGAGAAGTTTGACAATGCGCATACTAACATCGGAGCGGGCGGGTATCTCATACTCGACAGGGAGAACCGCCCCATCCTTTGGTCTGACTACAAGAAAAAGAAGTTTGACCAATCCTTTATGGAGCTGAAGGACTTCATCAGAAAGCACTGAAGAGCCACCTCTACTCTCCCGCACCCGACAAAAGCTATGTTTGGAGAGGTGAGTTCAAGAGCAACCATTTGGCGAATTGTACTTTTAAGGTCGATTCTAAAAATTAGGTCGAGGCGTATTGGGCTTGCACCCACCTTTTCTCGCCATGGCAGAGCTCAAGCGAGCTTGGCTCTGCTCATTTGGCCTATCGAAAAGGTTCTGTCAGCCATCGAGACTCAAAACGTAAGTTGAATAAGAAGTGTAGTGGACTACACAGCCGATGAGAGTTGACGTTTTTAGTCCGATAGATGCAGAATACGACCGAAATAACATATATACAAACTGGCTTGGTTTCTAAACCTAATTTTTAGAACCGGCCTTAAACAAAAGCTATTGAACTTTGCGGTTAAATTTAGGGTTCAAATATACAAAAAGAATCAAATATATATATTTTGTTTGTCTCATTTTGTTTCATCTTATATCATTTTTACAAGGAGATTTTAAATTGTCTTTTTTGTATAATGTATTGAAAATCAATGATTTGTTATTTTGTGATTATTTTATGTTTTATTTTTTCTTATGATGAAACACTTTGAGACATAAAATGTTTTTTTTTATTATTTTTGCGGCATAACAAACCTAAGAAAATATGACAGCTCTTCGTCTAACACATGTTTTATTATTGGCCTTCTTTGCATCCTTTAGTTCGCTAAAGGGTCAAACTCAAGCTGATGCAACTACTGGCTTGAATGGACTTGCAGGGATGCCATTGGCAATTGACATTGGAAGTAGGCCTGTTAGTCGTGATGCTACTGCTTCAAGGATGGCGACTTTTGCAGATGCAAAAGGCTATATGATTGGCGGTGGTAATATCAATGACAATACCCAAAAGCTTGCTTTTGCTTCTGAATATATAAATAATGTACGGGCTTCAAGCTTGTCTCCATCTTCTAATGATGAATTGATGAAGGGTCTCGGCATAGCTATGGCAAGCTCCGTTTTATGGAATGTTGATTATTTCAAAGAATCTGATGAATAAACATTTGCTATTATGAAGAAAGTATTGTTTTTGTTTGCGCTGATGTTAGGAGCATTCAGCGCATACGGCCAGACGGGAGTCGATGTGGTGAACAAGTACAAAGGCTGCAAGGGTGTCTCTTACGTGAACACTGACGTGGATGCGGCCAAAGGCTCGTTGGCCGAGGCCGAGAGTGAGTTGAAGGCCGCTACGGACGGAGTCATCGACAAGTCTTTCATCAACAAGTTCGTAGCCGGAGTGAAGGGGGTGAAGACCCTGGAGACGGTTGTCTTCTCCGAGGATTCTGCGACTCTTCTCAACGCCGTGAAGACCGATGTAGGCAAGCTCTCGGAAAATGGTTACATGGTGGTGGAAGACAACAAGGTGGAGGGAAGTGCCGTAGGCGAGTTGGCTTTGGCCAAGGTCGATGGCATGAAAATCACCGAGGTGGTGTTTCTCTCGCCCATCAAGGAGAAAAAGGCTTACATCCTCTGTGACATGAGGGGCGAAATCAGCATCGGGAATTGAGGTGTTGCCTGAAACGAATGCGGCAATCCGAGCAATGGCCAGGCGCATAGCCGTGAGGCTGTTGATGGGAAAGGGGCTACGCATGAAAAAGCATAATCCATCATACCGTTGAGGAAAACATGATGGATTATGCTTGAAAGACAAATAGCCACAAACGTTGCGGCTATGCTATGAAACGGGTCTTATTCCCACCCGTCCCAGGTGGAAAAATCGTTGGACTTGGAATCGACGTAGTGTCCGCCCCCTTGGTGTAAGCATAGACGGTAATGGTATTAACGCCATCTTTGTTGTTCTGGAAGGACAAACCGTAGGCACAATTTACCCCCCCCACTTAGTTTCAGCGCCTTCGTTGGTATAATAGTGCCAACCGGCAGAAATCTGCGCTTTAATGGTAAAAGACGTGAGCAAGGTGGCACAAAGCGCAAAAAGCCGCAGCCCCGTCTTCATGAACTAAATCATAATTGTAATGTAATAATTAAACTGTTTGTGTTTGTTTATATTCACACAGCATGTGGCAGTGCCCAGTCGCATCTGCCCTTCCCCCTAAAGTTCATCCTCTTCCGTCATAGGCTCACGGCAAGGATCATGGGTTAGGATTGAATCGGGTGCAAAATTAAAAAACTAATAACATGGAAGAAACTTTTTCTGTTTTTTGCGAGGAGTCCAAAAATGAGTCATTTTACGGCATAATAAAATATTCTCAGGGGATATAAAGATGGAGCTGTACTTTTCCTTTCGGAGATAACAGAAATTCCTGCCACGGAAACAATAAGTCTTACAAAACGTTTGCATTTTGTTGATCATTTACTATCTTTGCAAAAACAAATCTCCAAAGACATGAAAAGACTATCGACCAACGCAGACCATTTCCGCAAATGCCTGTTGACCGGCCTTCTGTTAGGAACATCAGTGTGGGCAACGGCCCAAGTGCGTATCAATGGTCGTGAACCCTTCACAGATAGAGCAAAAGGAAAATTGCTGTATGTCACTACATCCATCAGCATGTCCCACCTTTCGGCTACCGTTGAGCCCAATGATGCGAAATGGACAGAACTGAGCATCAACGGCATACCACTCAACGGAGCTACAACTGTTGACTTCGGTGAAGTCACTGCTGGCCGCACATTCCCGCTAAGCGGCAAATATGAGGACAAGGACAGCACACTGACGGTAAGCTTCACATGTCTGCCCGTCGTGGAGATGAAAAAGCCGACTGCTTTCACCGACGACTATGAGCCCTGCCAGATCATTATCGACGAACCCGACTCGGCCCATGCAGCTCCCATCTATGCGGGTAAGGTAAAACACCGTGGGGGCACCACCAACACCGCAGACCGCCACAAGCGCAACTATCATTTTAAACTGTTGGATGAAAACGGAGCATCGCTCGACCTGCCGCTGATGGGTATGCGGGAGGACAACAGCTGGCTGCTCGACGCGGGACAGGTGGACTTCTTCCGCTTGCGCAACCACATCTGTCATGAACTGTGGATCGACTTCTCAACGAGACCTTACTACCACGAGCAGGAGTCTAAAAGCGTCAATGGTTGCCACGTGCGGATCATTGAGCTGTTTGTCAACGACGAATATCGGGGCATCTATTCGCTCATGGAACCTGTGGACCGCAAGCAGCTGAAAATCAAGAAATATAAGAAAGGGGTGAAAGGATGCCTATGGAAGGCTGTTGAGTGGGAAGGTACTACATTTTATGATCCCGTCGACTCCTACGACAACCATTCGGCGACGCTGATGGGCTTCGAGGCGAAATATCCGGAGCCGGGCGACGATGCCGACACCACCGACTACGCACCGCTCGCTGCCGTGATGAACTTTGTCGCCAACGCTTCGGATGAGAACTTCAGAGATCAGATCAACACCTACATCGACCTCCCTGTGATGATGGACTATTCGCTATTCATCGACATGATCAACGGAATAGACAATGGCGGGAAAAACTGCTATTGGAGCATCTACGACAAAAACAAGAGCGGACGAATGAGCATCACACCCTGGGATATGGATGCGACATTCGGACAGAACTATGCAAACAACGTTGAACCGTCGGAACTCACAAAGCCCGACAACGAGTTAGGCAACTTTACGAATATCGAAACACGACTGATCGCGACTCAGGGCAAGGAATACAACGCGAGCAAGCAACAGCGCTATGCGGAACTGCGGCAGACGGTCTTTGACGAACAGCAACTCAACGCACGCTTCGAAGCGCACTACGACACGCTCACTTTCAGTGGGGCCACGGCACGCGAGACGGAAAAATGGAGCGGAGACAGCGACTTAGGCGGAAAGGTCCTGGATTTCAAGGCTGAACTGACGGACATCAAAAGTTGGATTCATCAGCGTCTCGCCTATCTGGACCAAAAATACGGTTATGCTCCGTCGGGCATCACGACGATAAGTCACCCCTCTAACGATAGAGTTTGGTACACTCTTGGCGGTCAGCGCGTGAGCCGCCCTGGGAAAGGCATCTATATCCATCAGGGCAGGAAAGTAGTGAGAAAATAAGATGGGAGTTCCGCTCCGCATGGCAATTATGAATTATAGAAAGGCAGGACACAGATTACAGATGGTCTATCTGCTCGATCGTCAGGCCTGTAGCTTTAGAGATATCAGCAGAGGGGTAGTTGAGAGATTTTAATTCTTTGGCAATCTTAAAAGACATATCTGTCCGTCCCCTCTCCATGCCTTTCTCCATGCCTTTCTCCATGCCTTTCTCCATGCCCTTCTCCATGCCCTGCTGCATGCCTATTTCCATACCCTTTTTCATACCTTGCTCCAAGCCTTCTTTCATACCTTGCTCCAAGCCTTCTTTCAGACCTTGCTTCAGACCTTGCTGGGTTCCGTATTTGAGGGCATCATCTTTAATGGTGCGCTCCACCATGACTGCATCCCAAAAATCCTCATACCCACTGAGTTGCGCCGCGGTATAAGATGACTCTTCGAGCAGTCTGACAGCTTTATTGATTTCAGGATTTTCGATAAACTCATCAGGTATTTCGCGCACGTCGTCGTGCATCTCGGTGAGGAATCGAAGCCACAATACCATCATTTTTTTGTCGAGCACACTTTGTGGCTTGAACTTAGGCAACTCCACGAAAACAAAATGCAAACCGTCGATCACCTTATTGGTATGTTCGATGTTGACGATGTCGTAGAGATGGTAAAACTCCTCCATATCCGGTTCAAAGATATCATTGACCAAGCTCAGAGAATATACGGGCTGAAGATAGCTATAATGGTAAGCCTTGTCCAACTGGCGTACATAGGCTTTGGATGCATTGAAGAGCACCCGTTGCATGAACGTATCGGTCCAGTACATCTGCATCTCTACGAGAAACTGGCGGCCACGGTTATCCTTGCAACGCACATCGACGATGGTGTTCTTCTTCAACGGAGTGTTGGGTACAAGTTCAGCAGGAAGAAACTCCGCACTCTCTATCTGCTCCCCTTCTTTGAAAGGGAGCAGGGCATTGAGGAAGCTGGTCGTAAGGTCGACATGCTCTCCGAAGATTTTCTTGAACGTCAGATCGGCGCGTGGATCCAAATATTTTAAAACCTTTACCATAGTTACAAATTTGAATGGATTTGATGATCATTGCAAATATCGCAAAAAAATCCGAGAAAACCAAAAACACGGCCATTTTTGTGTACCTATTTTTTCTTAAGTTATTACTCATCCCCTCCTTCGTAGGTTGCCAATCCAAAAGGGCGGAAAAAGAAAAGAATGAAGAATACGACACCTCCGACCACCAGCCCGATGTTGAGCCAGTGGCCATCTTTGTCTTGGGGTAACGTGCGCAAGAAGAAATTCTTCATAGCCGTGGTGAACCTAAAGAGATTATACGGGCGACCTGTCCCTTTGAGAGGGCGGTCTGAGCATGAATTAGCTATGCAAAGATAAGCGATTTGCCTGAATCCACAAAAAATATAAGCAGAGAATGATGATAATTTTTCTTTACCCAAGTAATTTATAGAGCCCGAAGGCAACTATTCCACAACTCGTGGCAACCGCCACGGATAATGATTGGACGATCACACTGCGTAAAATATCTGTGGAAAGAACGTCGCTACTCTCTGTCGCTCGACATCTCCGAGATTTTCAAGCCGATCCTTGTCGACCGCGTCATCTTCAAGACCCTCAACAAGCATATCCTTTCCCCGAAGTGTTTCGACAAGCGACTCAACTCCTGTCTGATGAACGAGAAGGGGAAAAAACTTTTTGTGAAGGCCATGGAAGAGCGTTACGAGGAAACTTTCCGGCACCGCTCGTTAGGTCGGAGTGTCAGCTATCGGCACCTTATCAAGCTGGAATGTTACAAGCTGCTGAAAGACATCATGGGGCTCGAAGAATACAAACCTTTTAAAATGTACTGGTAATGTATGTCATCCTTATCTATGATGTAAACGTGAAGCGCGTGAGCAAAATGCTCAAGCTCTGTAGGCAATACCTGTGCTGGATTCAGAACTCCGTCTTTGAGGGAGAGATATCCGAAGCAAAACTTCAGGAGCTTTGCAATAAGATCAAATCCATCATCGAAGAGAGTGAAGACAGTATCATCATCTTTTCCAACAAGATGGGCTTCAACATGAATAAGCGCATTTTAGGGAAAGAACGCATGAGCACCGACAATTTCTTGTAACCAAAAGTTGTCGATTTTATTCTTCGACAGGAGTTCCATGACCATCCTCATCCGAAAAAGTGTTATTTGACATACTGAAACACTAATATTTCTTGGCATCCAACAAGAGTTGTCGAACTTCTGCGGAAAATATATTATTCTGCATCGACATTTTTTGAATAGCTTTTATTACCTTTGCACCGTCAGCGACCCCACTATCTATTGGGAGCCGCTCCGCCGACACGGCGAGTCTTAATCGAACCTTTGTGGAATTGAAACAACAATGGCATGTCCACGGGCGCGCGTGCGGCAGGTCTTAATCGAACCTTTGTGGAATTGAAACTTGAATGAGACCCGCATAATGACCCGACAGGAAGGTCTTAATCGAACCTTTGTGGAATTGAAACTGCGATAAATCAACAAGTTCGTATTTGTCGGGATGTCTTAATCGAACCTTTGTGGAATTGAAACCTCGTCGTTCCTCGACTCGTGCACCGTGACCCTTGTCTTAATCGAACCTTTGTGGAATTGAAACTGACGTGGCAGGCGTGGCATAACGCCCTGAGATTGTCTTAATCGAACCTTTGTGGAATTGAAACGAGATTTCAAAAACTTCTGCAATGGGGATAATGAGTCTTAATCGAACCTTTGTGGAATTGAAACATAGGATACGTGATTAACGGAGTCAAAGGTGAAATAGTCTTAATCGAACCTTTGTGGAATTGAAACAGCAACCCCCCGAAAAAATATGTGAGTGCAGCGGCTTGTTGCCCTTACTCTGCTCATTGATGAAAGCCGTCCTGAGGAAAGGATACTATGATAAAAGTTGTCGTGAACCTTATCGGACACGCCAAATAACTTGTTAAGAAATCTGTCTGTAGTCTTCCCGTCAATACTGATGGGTAACGACTTGAATCATAAGTTACTTTTATTCCGCCGTGACGCAATAGAACGAAGATGAAATCGTTATAATAACAAGCTCAAAGGTGGCCAGTGGCCACCTTTAAACGGTAACATTTCGAAAAGATGAAGAAGTTAGACCAACTATATGCCATCTGGAAGAGCTTGCAGCCGTTAGAAAGTCGCAAGCAATATCTGCTGAGCCAGCGGTTTACCGTTGACTATAACTTCAACAGCAATCACATGGAAGGCAATACCCTTACCTATGGGCAGACAGAGCTGCTGTTGCTTTTCGGCAAAGTCAGTGGTGATGGCGACTTGAAGGACTTCAATGACATGAAGGCCAGTCAGGTAAGTCTGAAGATGATGGAGGAGCAGGCGCATCTGAGCTCAATGCCACTGACACAGAACTTTATCCGTACGCTCCATCACACATTGCTGCGTGAGGACTACAAGGTTTACAGAACGCTGCCCGGTGGCGAGCAGACAAGTTACACCATACATGCAGGAAGATACAAGACCCGCCCTAACAGTGTGATTACCCGTTACGGTGACAGGTTTGATTATGCTTCGCCCGATGAAACGCCGGCACTCATGACCGACCTCGTAGACTGGTATAATGAAGAAGAAACCCAAGGAGCGCTGACACCCTTACAGTTGGCGGCTTTGTTCCATTACAGATATATCCGAATACATCCCTTCGAGGATGGCAATGGCAGGATAGCACGGCTGATGGTGAACTACATCCTTGCCCGGCACAATTGGCCCATGGTGGTTGTAAGAAACCGTAATAAGAGTCAGTACATAGACGCTTTGCACCAGTCCGATGTCGCCATTGGTCCGACACCGTCAGATGGAGCACATGCCTCTTTACGGCAGATAGGTGTGTTTGCCCGATATTTTCAGAAACTGGTCGCGACTGAACTGGAGTATGACATTGACTTCGTAAAAGAGCAGTCTCCCAATGTCTGGTGGTATGACGGGCAAAAGATTACTTTCCGTAGCAAGTCAACGCCTGTTATTCTGAAGGCCCTTAAAGACAATCCGGATGTCACAATAGATTCTTTAAGCCAACTGGCGGGTATTGCCACCTCTGCCGTCAAGAAGCAACTGCGTCAGATGACGGAAAAGGGCTATATAGCGCGACGAGGCGGGAACGGATCATGGTATGTGTTTGCAGCCCCATCAGTTTAGAACAGACAATCGTAGCAAATAGCGAATTTTTTTGCTCGGGATGCGGACACATGTCGCCCAAGGTTGTCGACAATCTTGCTGACGAATGTCAACAACCGGAGCACGCAATAGTAGGATGACGGTTTGAAGAAAAGAAAAGAGGATGTATCATAAACTGAATGATGATACACCCTCCTCAAGCGAAAGTATTTAAGGCTGGTTCTATAAATTAGGTCGAGGCCTATAGAACCAGCCTCAAAAAAATTGGAATTGTTCACTTATCTTACAGCCTTGAGCGATACTGCAAATCCACCACCAGGGGCTTCGGTCAGTCGAAGAGTGTCACCGCGGCGTACCTTCTTGTGAGTAATTACGTAGGCTTTAGGATTCTTGTCAAAACTTGCATCTTGGGCGTCTGCATAAATTGTGCAGTCGTAGATACGGCCCTTGTCGAGAAAGTCAAGTTTTACTACAGACTTATGACCGTCAGCATCGCACTTGCCGCCTACATACCAATCGTCACTGCCTTTTCCCTTTCGGGCAACTGTGATAAATTTGGCAGGCTCAGCCTCAAGATATTTTGAGTCATCCCAATCGCATGGGACGTCTCGAATGAACTGGAAAGCATCGTCGTATTTCTGATAATTCTCAGGCAAGTCGGCAGCCATCTGCAATGGGCTATACATCACCAAATAGAGCGCCAACTGTCCCACGAGCGTAGTATGTACATAGTTCTGATTGCTACTCCAAGTTTTGAGTTGTGTTTCCAGAATTCCGGGTGTGTAATCCATAGGACCTCCTTGCAGACGAGTGAAAGGCAGTATCACCGTATGATAGGGTTCATTACCTGCAAAAGACTCATATTCAGTACCACGTGCACTTTCGTTGCCAACAAGATTCGGATAAGTACGGCAAAGGCCTGTTGGACGTACGGCTTCGTGGGCATTCACCATAATATGATGTTTGGCTGCTTCTTTTACAGCATAAAGGTAATGGTTGTTCATCATCTGCGAATAATGATGCTCTCCGACAGGAATGATGTCTCCAACATACCCGCTTTTGACAGCATCATATCCATAGCGGTTCATCAGCTCGTATGCATTCTCCATGTGGCGCTCATAGTTCAGCACGCTCGAAGATGTCTCATGGTGCATCATCAACTTGACACCCTTGGAGTGGGCGTAGTCGTTGAGATACTGAATATTGAAATCCGGGTAGGGCGTAACGAAGTCGAACACATAATCCTTCTGATGGCCAAACCAGTCCTCCCAGCCTACATTCCAGCCTTCAACGAGTACCTCCTGTAAGCCGTTGGCCGCGGCGAAATCAATGTATTTCTTCACATTCTGCGTGTTGGCTCCATGCCGGCCATTGGGCTTTGCGCTCGACCAGTCTGTCTGGCCGAGTTTCACTGATGGATACTCGTCTGTATAGTTCCACGAACTCTTGCCTACTATCATCTCCCACCAGACTCCACAATACTTTATAGGATGGATCCACGAGGTATCCTCAAGTTTGCAAGGCTCATTGAGATTGAGAATGAGCTTGCACGAGAGCATGTCGCGTGCATCGTCGCTCACCATCACCGTACGCCATGGTGTCTGACAAGGTGCTTGCATGTAGCCTTTCAAACCTGTCGCATCAGGCGTAAGCCACGACTCGAAGACGAAATTCTTGTCATCGAGATTGAGGTGCATGGTCGGATAATTCACGCAGGCAGCCTCATGAATGTTGATGTAGAGACCGTCAGCGGTTTTCATCTGCAACGAGGTCTGAACTCCCGTAGGTGAGAACGATGTCTGAGAAGCATTGCTGGAGATAGCATCATGCATGCGGCCACGTATTTCTGAAAGTTTTGAAATTTGGGTCTCGTACTCCTGTGTGTCATAGTCGCCTGGTATCCAGTAGGCCGTGTGGTCACCAGCCATGGCAAACTGTGAATGCTCCTCTTTGATAATAAAATAGTTGAGCGAGTTTTGCAGTGGAAATTCATAGCGGAATCCCATGCCATAGTCGTACACACGGAAGCGGATGATCATATTACGGTCGGATGAAGCCTGATAGAGTCTGACTTCCATCTCGTTGTAATGATTGCGGATATTGGAGGTCTCACCCCAAACTGGCTTCCAAGTCTCGTCGAATGACGAAGTGGAACATTTCTTTTCCTCAAAGCCATCCATTAGGTCGGTCTCCTCCATCCCTTTGCTTGCGTGCTTGTCTTTGGCCAATTCCAGGCCTAATCTGCTCTGTCTCACAACAGGCTTGCCTTTATAACTCATTGTGTAGGTGGGGGTGCCGTCGGCTGTGAGTGAAAAGCCTACTCTCACATTTCCATTGGGCGAGCTTACATAGTCTGTAGCGTTGCCACACAAGGGGAAAGCGAGCAGAAGACTGGTTATCAATACTGCAATGTTTTGTCGCATTATCATTGGATGATTATTTGAAAATTATTGTTCGATGACTATCATAGACCAATACTTCAGCATAGGAACGGTGAACACCACACGGTCGCCATTCTTCTCAAAATGAAGTTCCTGTGCGACACCACCATAGCAGTCCGGGGAAGCCACCCATATACGCTTCACATTCCCTGCCTTTACAGCCAAAGTCAGGCCATTGATTTGTTGCGGCTCTGGCATGTCACCCTTGAGGTCACGCCAACTCAAGCTGTTTGCATTGACGAAGTTGAGCAGATTGACCACTTTCTTGTCGTCAACCGTCTTTGTATAAGCCGTAACTGTGCCAAGCCGCGGCGGCCAATTGGCAATTGTCACATCAGAACTTGTGGTATAGATGTCGTCGTCATTCTGCTGTCCTTCAACACGGAGTAGGTCTTCGTATGCAGTGAAGAAATCGTAATAGCAGACAAGCTGGCTTTTCAGGTCATCGCTCATGGCCAGATGGCTGTTGGGGAAATACTCATGGCAAAGCATGTGGTCGCCCAACTCCAGATGATCTGCTCCTATGGCAAACATCACTGCATCTGTCAGCAATACCCCCGGCGTGTTGAACTCACTCTTGTCATTGCACTCATAATCCATATAGGCTGCATAAACCTGGCCTGCACCAGGCCTGTAGCTTCGGTTTTGATTCAGAATGGAGAGCAAGTCGGCGAATTGAGACTCACCGGCCCACAATTCGGAGTATAGAAAGTCAACATCCCCGGTATTGGCAATATTGAGCTGGCCATAGTTGGCCACAGCGTTCATCACAAGCCGTTTCCCTGGCTCAGCCTGTTTCATTGCCTTGATGAAATTGGCAAAACCAGAGGGCAAGTTGACCGTATTGCCATAGAAGTCATAAACAGTACCGCGATTGCCCACTTGGTCGATATGGTAGCCGTCGAAATCAAAATGCTCGTAGACATCCTTGTTCTGTGCAGCAAGATATTTCTGCCAATCCGTATTGTTGGGATCGGTGAGATAGATGTCACTCTTCCATTCCGACGACATGTTGAGACAATCTTTTTTGCTGTGGCTCTGGTCCTTGTACAGATACCACTGATCCTTCACGCCGTTCTGTGCGGCATTGTCCAATGCACCGTAGCAAAGGTTGTAGAACATCGACTTCATGCCATAACCATGCTGTGCGGAGATATATCGACGCACCACATCGGCATCAATCTCACGATTGGCGATATCGGTATAGACGGCATCCGGCGTGTAAGGCTGATGATGGGCATAATGCCAGTCATAAAACTGCACACCATTGATGTGATAGCGGTTGAGCAATGCCATCTCTGCGTCTATTGTCTTCTGAGTTTTCGACTTGTCGTAGGTAGCCACAAAACCATAGCGGGGAAAACGGTTCCAATCACTCGAGACGTCCACGGCGATAGTGCCGTAGACGGTCTCGATCGAGCCATTCTTTGTGTATATGTCCACAAGATAACCTGTGAAGTCTTGCGACGGAGCTGTCCACGTCCATGTGGAACCAGGCAGGGGCTGCTCTTCAACGACGTCAGCACCGTGACGGTAGCGCACGGTGGCGCCTGCAGGAAGGTTGCCTTTCACAGAGAAGCTGATGGTCTGACCAGGAGCATACAAAGCCTTGTCGGTGGAGAGCTCAAGCGTAAGGCGGGAGTCGATTTCTACAGCAGGCTGAAGAGATGACGCCTTGGAAATATTGAAAGTATCGTCGCTGCTGCAGCTCGCAAAGAGCAGTAGGGCGAACATCATTTTTGAAATTAGTTCCATCTTTTCCTATTATTATCGTTTTGTGATGGTTACTGTCTCGTGGAGTTGGTCGAGTGTGATGGTATAGGTGCCCGATTGCGAAATCTTCCATTTCTGGTCGATGTCTCCAATGCTAAGGTCAAGATATTGAGCCTTACAATTGTCGCTGCTCTTGTCTATAAACAAAGCCTGCTCTGGCTTTCCAGTTGGTTCCATGTCGTTGCCGGCTGCACACATGAACCAGGCTCCATTCCAGTCGCTCTTCTTGTCGCAGGTGAATTTCAGCTCGCCGGCGTTCAGCTTTCCTGTCCAAGTGAAGACATAGTCGCTGCTTTTCGTCATGGCCGTAGCATTGGCAAGGTCCCAGCCATTGGGAGTCGCGTCACCTACGAGCCAGATACCCTCATAAGGATGGAACTCACTCATGAGCATACGTTCCTTGCCCGAACGAATGTCTACACAAATCTTGTACGCCTTGTTTGTTTCGCCGTCCTGAAGATACCATTTGTCGTCTGGATCATAACCTGAAACAAACTTCATGCTCGTGTCTGTGTAGGGAGCGTTAGCCTTAGTAGCCTTATACATGTTTTCCCAGCTTCCGGCGCTGGTTCCGAACTTGAAATCCCCTCCCTGGTCAAAGAACAGACCCAAACGGAAGAGATAAGGATCCAGGACATCGCGGGTCATTTGCTCAAAGCTCCAACCGGTCATGTTGCCTACGAAAAACAACTGTTCGAAAGCAGGTTTACTGCTTTCCGTCTCCTCAATGGCGACCACACCGGTGAGTAAGTTGATGCTCACCTTATAATAATGTGCCTCACTGATGTGCCACTGATTGTCAGGCTGGTCATCAGACGTACGGAGTGTGGCCAGACCATCATCACCAAGGTTGTACGAGGGCAGCAACTGTCCCAATGTGGTAATGAACTTCAGGCTGCCTTTTGTCAGGCTGCCCTCCCAGGTGAAGATTCCATTGTCCGTCCGCGTCATGGGAGTAGCGTTGTCTGCGCTCCAGCCGTTGGGGGTAGCATCGCCAATGAGGTAAAGCGTTGAGCTGACCGGCGCATAGGGAACGAAAGAGAAGCTGACCTCAGATTGCTGAACCTCATCATAACCCGTAACGGAAGCTGTAACACGTGCTTGCAGATCAATACGTTTGCCAGGCTGCCCACCCATGTTGTCGAGGATCATATTATTAAGGTTTTCCTCGTTTCCGCTCCACTCATAGGTTTGTGTGGCATTGGTCACAAGCGTGCAGGGATTGGCAAAATCAGTACCGGCCTTAGCCAGTTCCAAGGTGTAGGCAATGCGGTTTCCGGTGCCACCATTGTTGCCGGTCGTCCAGTTCAGGGTCACGGCGTTGCTGGCGTGACTGGCTTCGTCCAGTATGTCCGTACTCTGCGTTGCAGAGAGGGTGAGCGTATCATATCCCTTGTTGTACTCCTCATAGTCTTGGTCAGTACAAGCAGCTGTCGTCACCAACAACAAAAGGGCAGGAATCAATTGTTTTGAATATTTCATCATGACAAATATTATTTATTGTTTGCTTGAATGTTGGAGACTGAAGCCATTTCTACTTTTATAAACGGTAGGAGCAGCTTCAATCTCCATTTTTTTATTAGTATCCAGGATTCTGCTTCATAAGCGGGTTGGCATCAATCTCGGTCTGCGGGATTGGGAAGAGCAGACGGTCTTTATTGACATTTTTGCCAATTGACTTCAAGAATTTGATAGCATAGTTGCCATGGTCCAGTCTAATCATGTCAAACCAGCGGTGTCCCTCGAAGGCAAGTTCCATACGGCGCTCGTGGATGATTTTCTCCCGCATTTCGTCTTGTGACAACCCGGAAACATCCGGCAGCCCCGCCCTACGGCGCACAATATTCAGCGGTTCTGCAGCAGCTGCTGTCTGTCCCATCTCGTTCAGGGCCTCCGCCTTCATAAGTAATACATCCGCATAGCGGTATACTACGAAATTAGCCGGACTGGTGTTGTATTCAGGAGAAATGGTCTTTGAGACAAGAAACTTGCGCACATTGTAGCCCGTGTAGCTGTAGCTGGACTTGTACACATTTCCCTCATAGTCAGGGCATCCCTCATAAAAGACGGTGAGATCTTTACGCTTGTCGCCTTTCTCCCACTGACCCATAAATTCCTCTGTGGGCTGGTTCCATCCGTAACCACCGGCCACGAAATTGGAATTGCGTGGCCCCATGAAGCATGAGAGCCAGCTTGACTGTGGATTGTTGCCCCAGAAATCATACTCTGTATTACCGCTGTATTGCACTTCGAAAATACTCTCCGGGCCATTGTTGACCAGTGCGTTGAAATTATCGCTGAAATCACATTTTGTCAAGTCATACCCCAGTGCGGTAACGGAATCACAAAGGTTGACCACATGCTGATAGTATTCCTTATGGTCGGGCGCCAGCGTGAGATACATATCTGCCATCATCGTCAGAGCGGCATCTTTGGAAGCACGTCCTACATTTTTGCCATCATACTCGCTCTTGGCAGGCAGCGACTCAATGGCTTTCTGACAATCAGAGTGGATGAGGCTGTATACTTCTTCTGCCGACGAACGTGCTATGGCTGTCGGCTGTCCCGGTTCGAAGGGTTGTGTGCGGATGGGAACACCCCCATAAAGCCGTACGAGCACATAGTAGTAATGTGCGCGAAGGAAATAGGCCTCAGCCAAGCAGCGTTGCTGGATAGCGTCAACATCCTTGCCCTCCAGAGCTTGGATGAGGATATTGCACTGTCCGATGCCAACCCATGGCGACCGCCACATATAAAGAGCCATACCGTTGTCGCTGTTCGTGGTGAAGTTGGCCGCCTGAACCGTCTCCAGGCCATCCGTACCACCACCAGCGCCAACAATGCTGTTGCCCGCAACGATGTCGAGCGTCCATAAACGCTGGTTATACATATTTGATGATTGCAGGGTGCGATAGCAGGCATTTGCCATGGCCACTGCCACTGAATCGTTGACGCTCACGTTGGGATCTACCGTATTCTTTGGTGCCTTGTCCAAGAAGTCGTCGCTGCAAGAAGTCAGGGTCAGCAACGAGGCAAGGATGATGTTGAATATTTTGCTTGATTTCATCGCTGTCGAAATTAAAAGTTTACATTCAGTCCTATATTAAAAGTTCTGGAAATGGGATAAGTGGAAAGGTCTATGCCATTGATGCCGACTTCGGGATCCAGGCCTGAATAGCCAGTGATGGTAGCCACATTCTCGCATGAGAGTGTCAGCCGGCAGCTCTGCATGGTCAGTGGCTTCAGCCATCTCTTGGGGAAGTCATAGGAGAGTGAGATGGTCTTAAGACGCAGGTAGGAGCCAGGCTCCACGTACCTGTCGGATACTCGGTTGTTCCCATTGGGGTCGCCGTATACGGCTCGGGGCATCACATTGCTGGTACCAGCACCATGCCAGCGAGACAGCACATCGTCAAGCTGATTGTAGGCAGCCGACATACCTGTCAGGTCAATCTTATTGGCATTGAAGATTTTATTGCCTGCCACACCTTGCAGATAGATGTTGAGTTCAAAGCCCTTCCAACTGAGAGTGTTGCCCATGGAGAAGAGATGAGTTGGATTGGGATTGCCGATGACAGTACGGTCCTCATCATTGATGACACCATCGTTGTTCAAATCCTTGAAGCGAATATCACCCGGTTCAGCTCCAGCCTGAATGGCATGATTGTCCACTTCTTCCTGAGTCTGGAAAATTCCATCGGTAACGTATCCATAGAACACATTGATGGGATAGTTGTCAGCGAGCATTGTCACATAGCTGTTGTTGATCTGGTTGATATAATAAGGAGTGCTGCTGTTCAAGCTTACTATCTTATTCTTGTTATAGGTATAGGACACATTGGTGTGCCATTCCAGAGCCCCTTTCAGATTAACCGTGTTAAGGGTCAACTCGATGCCTTTGTTCGTCACCTTTCCAGCATTGGTATAGGTCGTACTGGTATCCTCGAAACCAGAGGTAATGGGGATGGAGGCCTTCACCAACATGTCTGTGGTCTTCTTATAGTAGGCATCCAGTGACAAATTGACGCGTGACTGGAACATGGCCACGTCGAATCCGATGTTGGCCTGCTTCACGCTTTCCCAGTGAATGTTGGGATTGGCCAATGTGGCTGAGACAAGGGCCACTTGCTCATCCCCGTTGACACCAAGGGGATAGACACTGGTGTTGTAGGATGCCAAGTAGCTATAGTTGCCCACCGAAGCCTGGCTTCCCGTTACGCCATAGCCGACTCGCACTTTCAGGTCGTTGACAATATCGTTCTTCTTCCAAAAGGCCTCTTCCGACGGCCGCCAAGCCAGCGATACAGAGGGGAAAGTACCCCAACGGTGATTCTTGCCAAAACGGCTGGAGCCATCACGGCGAATTGTGGCTGTCAACAGATAACGGTTACAATAGTCGTAGTTCAGGCGGGCCATGTAAGAGAGCAGTGACCATTCAGTCTCATTGCCACCAATGGAGTACATTTTCTGTCCGTTGTCCATCTCGTGTACATTGGCAAAAGTAAATACGTTTTTCTGTGCATTAAAATAATCATAATCATTCCACTGGGCGGAAGTTCCAGCCATCAAGCCCACATGGTGCTTGTTGGCAAATGTCTTGTCAAAAAGGAAATAATTGTCCCACAGGTAAGTAAATGACTTGTTATGGCTCTTGTAGCGCGATGCTTCTTCAACGGGAATAGGCTTCCAATTATAGGCTGGCGTAAAGTTGTCATTGTCCCAGAACTTGGCGTCGAGTCCAAAAGTTGACTTGAATTTCAACCAGCTTGTAAGACTTATCTCTCCTGTGATGTTGCCCAGCAGATTGTATCCGTAGGTTTTGTACAGGTCGGTGTCAGTCGGACCAACAGGATTCTTCGTAGAGCCATACCAAAGAGAGTTGCCGTCAGGACCGGACCAGTTTCCATCTTCATCCTTCACTGGATAAACAGGAAGTGCTCGGTAGGTTGACCCCAAGTCGTAACTGCCTTGCTTCTTCTCGTCGGCTGAGAAATTGAGGTTTGTACTCACTTTCAGCCATTTCAGCACTTGGGCATCGTTATTGGACTGGAAAGTGTAACGACGATACTTCACGCTCCTTACCGTGCCTTTTTGGTCGAGCACGCCACCTGAGATATAGTAATGCGCTTTGTCCGAACCGCCGGAATAGCTCAGTGAATAGTTCTGCAGCCAACCGGTCTGGAAGACTTCGTCCACCCAGTCTGTACTTTGGGCCAACGATGCTGGATTGGCCCAAAGTGGATTGGCCTCATATTTGGCATTCTGCATCATCTCATTGCTAAGCTCAGCATACTGGGCAGAATTGAGCAGTTTTGGAGTGTTGGTTACGTTCTGGAAGGATGCGCTGAGGTTGAGTGACAACCTGCCTTGTCCTGTTTTGCCTCTTTTGGTAGTAACCATGACCACACCATTAGCGCCTCGGGAGCCATAAATGGCAGTGGCAGAAGCGTCCTTCAGCACGTCGATACGGTCCACGTCCATGGTGTTGAGATTGTTTAATCCTAAGTCGGTAGGGACACCGTCGATCACTATCAGAGGATCGCAGTTGTTGATGGAGCCCAATCCGCGAATTTTAATCGTCACATTGTCACCGGGTTTACCGGCGTCCACCACTTGCAGGCCTGCTATCTTTCCCTGCATTGCCTGGCCTATATTGGCTACCGGCTGTTCGCTCAGCCCCTTGCTGCCCAGTGAGCCTACAGCACCAGTAAGGTCACTTTTGCGCATAGTGCCGTAGCCTACTACCACTACCTCGTTGAGTTGTTGACTTGCAGGCGTCAAGCTGACCTGAAGCTCGCTACTGCCATTGACTTTTACCTCCTTGGTAGTATATCCCATATAAGAAATGCTCAGACTCACATTGTCAGGAACTGACAGCGTGAAGTTGCCATTTAGATCAGTTACTGTGGCGTTTGCAGAACCCGTCTGCTTTACAGTAGCTCCGATGACAGGCTCTCCCAATTCGTCCTTTACAACTCCATGTACTTGTTTGCCTTGCGCCAGCAAAGATGCGGGGAACAGAAGTCCCACCAGACCGCACAGCAGTCGCCGTTTTGATTTTAATTTTGATTGTCCCATACGATATACGATTGAGTAATATTGTTTGTTTTTGGTTTTCGCTGCAAATTTAATAGATTTTAAGACATGATGTCGCAAGGTGTAGCATTCAAGTAGATTTTCGTATTTGTTGAATCATTTGAACCACCTATGTTTCAGGATATTAAACAATATTTTAAATTTTGTCTAAGTAGAGGCTCCATACTCAATCTTTTTTGCTATTTTTGCAGCAGACTTCTCTGTGAGTCGATCACAAAGGCGTTAAACAACTGTCATCTCGGTTTAGTCATATAGAAAAAAACAAGACGATAATGAGAGCAATACTTACTTTATTTGTTTGGATGTTGACTGTTCCATGCCTGCAGGCCTCTGTTGTGAATGACAGCCTGCTTGCGAGAATGGATAAGGTATTGGCCGACCGTGTAAAGATCAGCTCTATGAAGAACGTACGCATTAAGGCTCTTACGGACTATGTGAAAAAGGTCAAGGAGCCACGCAACCTTCTTCAGATATATGAATCCCTTTTTCAAGAGTATGAGGTCTACCAGTTTGACTCCGCATTGGTGTATATTGAAAAAGCACAAGAGTGCGCCTTGCGTATTGGCAGCAAAGAGAAGGCCAACCATTGTATGGTGCAGAAAGCATCATTGCTGAGCACCGTGGGATTTTACAGTGAAGCGCGGGTTCTACTCGATTCAGTGAAGCTGCTCGGTGACAATGCAGAGAAGTTTTATTATTACTTCACGTATTTCAAGTTCTACTCCAATCTCAGTGATTACTACAGCAATGACAAGTTCTCACGGCAATGCAAGGAGAAGGCGAGGCAATGTTTCATCAAGGCCAAGCAATATCTTACCGAAGATATCTCGGGACATGATTATTATCTTGGAGAATACTATGTCTATGTGGAGCCAAACGACAGGAAAGCCCTGTATTATTATTTCAAGACGCTGAGAACGGCACCAGAAAACTCAAGATTCTTTGCCATGGCAGCCTTCGCCATAGCCGGCAACTATAGTGCCAATGGCAATCAGCGGCTTTATGCGGATTACCTGACAAAAGCTGCCATCAGTGATGTGCTGAGCAATACAAAGGAAAACCTCGCTTTACAAGAACTGGCCGTGTGGCTAATGAAGCAGGGGGGTAGCAAGCAAATCAATAGGGCCGACAACTACATCCGTATCGCGCTGAACGACGCACAGTTCTATAATAGCAGGTTGAGAGTTATTGAAATTGCGCAAAAACTGCCCACCATCGTTGGCGCTTATGAGAACAACATCAAATCTTCCAATCGCGGACTCTCTTTGATGCTTATTCTCGTAACTGTACTCATCCTCGCCTGCATAGTTTTCCTTTTCTACATTTTGAGGCAGAACGGCCGATTGCGCGACAACAGGCAGAAGTTGGCCGACAGCAATTCCCAGCTCACAGTACTCAACTCGCGCCTTGAGCAGCTCAATGAGGAGCTTATCGGTACCAACCATAAGCGTGAAACACTTGTAAAGCTCTACATTGACTTGTGCGCCAAATTCATAGGACGGCTCAACCGATACAAAAGTCTCGTTGAGCGAAAGATAAAAGCTCATCAGGCAGACGACCTGCTAAGATCCATCACCTCGACCAAACTTTCTGAAGAAGACGCTGAGACCTTCACCAACCGCTTCGACAAGTCCTTTCTGGAGCTATACCCCAACTTTCTACAAGAACTCAACGAACTTTTGGTCAAACCTTATCCTTTGCCGGCTTCAAAATACACGATGTTGCCAGAGCAGCGTATCTATGCCCTCATCAGACTTGGCGTAACGCAAAGCAGCGAGATTGCAGCTGTGCTGTTCTATTCCCCGCAGACAGTATACAACTATAGATCCACCGTAAAGATGAGGGCAAAGAACAAAGATTCGTTGGAGAAGGATGTGCAAAATCTAAACGCCGTCATCAGATAATATGGTTCAATGGATATTTTCCGTGGATTGGATATGTTGTTTCATTTCGTATAGTCCTGACTTCGCCAATGAATAAATGGTAATAGAAAATCATGGACAGGCTTACGCTCCATAGTAGCTCTGAGGCTCAACCTGTCCATGACGAAAATTGCCTGGGCATAAAATTGCGCCAAAGGCGCATAAAATCAGCGCATCCTTGCATCTGCCCAAAAGCGGGGAATGCCTTGACTTGAAGCTTTCTGCCGTAGAATTTTATGCGTTAGGGCGCAATTTTACGCGATAGCGATTTTCGTCATGGGCAGGCTTGCCACCAAAGGTGTGGGTCTGAAGCGATGGGGAGGCCGTCGAGCTTGCTCGTAAGGCCACCCCACCGCTTCAGACCCATAGCTCCGGTAGGAGCGTAAGCCTGGACATGACCATTTTCCTTCCCCTTTACATATAAACTTACCATGAATCCACGGAAAATATCCGCTGTGCCGATAATATGGAAAGGGAGCGGTGCTGTCGTGAGCGTTAACTTCACTTCGTCCGCACAGCTTTCAGCACAGCCAACCACTGCAGCTCGCCCTTGATGCCGCAGCCTACCCATGTTCTGTGACAGTTGCCACACGACAATGCGGCATTCGCCACACGGTTACGTGGCATTCGCCACGCGACAATGCGGCATTCGCCACACGGTTACGTGGCGTTTGCCACACTGTAGTTTAACGCTTTTGGTTGACTACTTTAAGCCTTATTTTTAATGTTGGTTGACCCGGTTAAACATTACTTTTATATTTGGTTGATACATGTGCGGCTTAGTCACGTTTATGGTTTATACAGCCGCTGCATAAGCAAAAACATAACAGAACAAGAGAGGGGTAAAAGCGGAGGCCTCACCTCCTGCTCTCGTTCCGGTCTCGCATAAAGCACGACATTCTTTTGGGGTCACCTGTGAGTAATCACATTTTGCCGGCTTCCTACGTGCTCTGGAACATCCAGACTAACTCGTCGCCATATTTCTCAAGGACAAACTTCAGGGCAGCGTTGGTAGACGCACAGCCTTTTCCGGTCCCATCTTTGGAATGTAGTTTTTACTCATTGGCATAAATTGTATCAGTGAAACAAAAAAGTCGGCTCTTATTAGGGTCGGCTCTATTCTTATCGTTCACAAAATAGGCATTTAGTTTCAATTTTACAATATAACACAATAATAACTTATTGTCCGTTAGGATATTTTAGAATTCCTATGTAGTCTGATAAGACCTCTATGTGGTCCGATGGAAAATTCATCGATTTGAGAGAGTCCTGAGACACGCAGCAAAGCAAAACATTTTTTTCTCATTGGCTTCAAAAAAACTTTCTCATTACTTTGCATTTTCAATATTTCTTCATAAATTTGCCAATGTTAACCACGTCCGAAATCTTATCGGCTGATGCAGGCTGTGGCAGTCCGCCGAACGCAGAGTTCGGTCCCTTGGGGCCGTCCGCCAATGCAGAAGCCCGTAGCGGGTGGGGATGAGTTGCTCATGAGGAGCTGTTCGACTGTGGGGAACATATATATGATGAAGGCGTTTACTTGACGCTTTGTTCTTGACGCATAGAAATCTGGTAAATTTCTATTATCGTCTAAGAACATGGCAACGGTAGATGTTCACAGGTGTGTTATCACCAAAGCCAGCGGTGTACCTTATAATTATTTATAAGGTGCGCCAAAGGTGAGGTACACATATTGGCGTGGGCTTCTGCGTTGCTCGTTCTGACAGTAATGGGCAATACCAGAGCCTCGAAGTGTGGAACGAGTGATGGTAAGACTCCCACGCTTTTTTCACCTACAAGACTATAAACCAATTGCTTGCTGTAGCGGGGGTTATGCAGCCTATAAGTAGATATAAAAATCTACTGCGAAAGGGTAGTATAATGAATAGAGACGAGCGTTCCAGTGTAATGCGGATTATGTCCGACATAATTAAAGCTGATGGAATAATAGACTCCAGAGAAATCGATTCTTTATCTGCAATGTGTAGCAAATATTGCATTAAAGATGATGATAGAATCTGTGCGACTAATATAACACTTTCTCAAGCAGTTAAAACGCTACAGAACTCATTTCCAAGTCTTGGACATGATATCCTTGGTGATGTTACAAATTTAGCAATGTCAGATAAATATTGCGCAAGAGAAGAAGCCTTGTTCTTGTTGGGTATGAAATATTCGCTTGCAACGAAAGACATTCAAGCAGATATAATATCTGTTGTTTCGCCTGAGGTATATTTCCCGAACAACCAGATACTTTATATTGAGAGTGAGTTTGATGCAAAAGCAAACGCTCAGATATTACAACGTTACAAAGAAATCGTTGCAGAATCAAGATTAGCAGGCTTCGATTTTGTGTACATACCAAAGATTATAGAGCATTATCAATTTCTCACGGATGACCAGTTGTTTAAGATGATTTCATTCTTGTATCCACAAGCAAGTTCGGATAGGCTTGATGTTGCCACAAAACAGCTGAAGAGTTTCACAACCAAAGACTTCTGTCAGAATCTTTTGGTTTCCAAATTAAAATTACAGGAGTTAAACGACACACCACCCGCTGTGTTGATTAAGATAGGTCAAAGTCTGTGTAATCAAAAGTTTTATACCAATTTTCTGCTTTTGGAACTTGATAGAGATATTGTAGACACAATTATGGATTTCTTATACCAGTTTGGCTCTTTGTACCAGACGCGGGTATTAGATTATCTACAAGAGAAGAAAGGGCGTTTCGTTTATCGAGGCTTTTATCGTCAACTTCTTGAGCTGATCATGCTCCGTAAGGGTATTAAGAGCAGCGTTCTAATAGACAGTGTGAAAGGAGAAATATCCTTCCCCGAGGCAGACGTGATTGTAGACAAATTGCATAGACGTGAAAAGGCATTGTATGCTCTTTTCTTGGTTGAATCTCCAAGCGGTGGCATTAATTTCACCAAGCCCTCTAACCCAAAGCAATTAGAACGATACGAACGTCGTATGAAAGCTCTACAAGAGAAATATGGGCTTATCTATGAAAAGTTTGGTGGGGAAAGAGCAAATGCCCCACGACTTGAAGTCCCAGAGATTCGTCTGCCGATGATAAGCCTTATAAAGAGACAAATCAATAAATTGAGCAGTGTACTGTATCATGTTGATGATTATATCATCCATCGCAACATCTATGGAAATTATGGAGTTGGTATATCAGCCAACAATTGTTTATGCAGAGACTTTGATCAACCAGAAGTCATGCCAATAGAAGAATCTAAGTCTTGGCAGCGTATTCTTGCCTTGTAACCTTGCAAGCATATAAACAATCACCTATTCTAATTTGATTGCAATATTTTGGAAATGCGTTCATAAATCAGATTATATCATAAATTTGCAATGTAATTCTTAAAACGAAAAGCAAATGATAAATCTTGAAAAAGGACAGCGCATCTCCATGGAGGAGGGCTTGAAAAAAGTGGGTGTAGGTCTTGGCTGGGATCCCAATAAGGGAACTGGCTATGATTTCGACTTGGATGCTTCTGCATTCATGTTGGGAAAGAATGGGAAATGCCCAAAAGATGAGTATTTTGTCTTCTACAACAATCAGGTATCTCCCGATGGTTCTGTAGCTTCTTCCGGTGATGATCTTACTGGTGGAAATAGTGACGGAGGTGATGATGAAACCCTCACAGTAGAGTTGGACAAAGTGAATCCGGATATTGAAGAAATCATCTTTACTGCAACAATCTACAAAGCTGCCGAGCGTAAACAAAACTTCGGACAAGTGCACAATTCTTATATCCGTATCTACGATGCGCAAACAAACGAAGAAATCGCTCGCTATGATTTGGATGAGGACTTCTCTGTGGAGACAGCGGTTGAATTTGGCCGACTGTACCGTCATAATGGTCAGTGGAAATTTGAGGCCATCGGCAACGGTAGCAAAGGCGGAATGCAATCTCTTGTAAACAAATATATTGGATAGTCATGATTAATCTGGTAAAAGGACAAAGAGTTGAGATTGACAAAGGGTTAACCCAACTCGTGGTAGAGATGGGATGGAAAGTCAATCCCAATGCTAATCCGCCATACGACTTAGATGCCTCTACATTTTGCTTGGGGGAAAGTGGGCAGATAGAAGATGAGTATGACTTCGTTTTCTATGGTTCGCCAAACAAAGTAGAATACACAGATAAATATGGCTCTACGGTTATGCGACCCACTTCAGTTGACCACAGCGTTTTAGGCTCCGTCGATGATCCGGGCGATGACGAAGACGATACCGGTGAAGGCTATGAGGAAATTGATGTTGACTTGACAAAAACGGTAAGTAGCATCAAGGAAATCCTGTTTACAGCCAGTATATATTGGTCTCCATCTGATGCGAATACACCAAATGCCCCGCGTCTGAAGTATAACTTTGGGCAAGTTCGTGACGCATACATTCAAATCAAGAATAAGCTAACAGGTGAAATCATCTGTCGGTATGACCTTGACGAAGACTTCTCGTTGGATAAAGGGGTAGAGTTCGGTCGGCTTTATCGTCGTGGAACAGAATGGAAATTCCAGGCTGTTGGCGAAGGACATCGGGATGGACTAGAACCAATTTGTAGAAAATACGCTTCTAAATTCATTTAGTCATGGCAATCATTCTCGAAAAAAGTGGTGATCAACATAGAATCAACCTCGAGAAGGTACCCGACATCAATAAGGAGATTGTAATCAATCTTGACTGGAGCAAGGGCGGATTCTTCAAGAATCTTTTCGGTGGAGCAATCGATTTGGATTTAGGTTGCTTCTATGAGCTTAGAAATGGGAATAAAATGCTAATTGATGGTTTGCAGTTCTCTCATGGAAGAGGTGGCGACCGTCACCATGTCACCCGGCAAGGTTGTTATGACCACTCTCCATATATTTGGCATCAGGGTGATGATCGTGGCGATGGTGCATCTTCCGGTGAAGCCATATTGGTGAATCCCAAAGGTATTAACGAAATCAAGCGCATCATTGTATATACGTTCATCTATGAGGGCGTGGCAAAATGGTCAGAGACAAATGCCGTTGTGAAAGTACAGGTTCCGGGCAAGCAAGATGTAATTGTGAGAATGGGACAGCAGTCAAGCAATAAGAAATTCTGTGCTATAGCAGAGCTCGATTTTGGTGGCGACAACTCCATCACGGTGAAACGGTTGCTGACTTTCCATGACGGACATAGCGATTGTGATAAGATGTATGGTTGGGGATTCAATTATCAACCAGGAAGTAAAGACTAAAAGCTAAATGATATGGCAATTCGATTAGAAAAAGGACAGCGCATCAATCTCGAAAAAGAGGATGGCGCAAAACTTACACAGTTTTGTGTAGGTTGCAACTGGGGTGCCGTTATTCGGGAAAAAACTGGCTTTCTCGGGTTTGGTACAAAGAAAGAAGTGGTAGATGTCGATTTGGATTTAAGTTGCATGATGTTCGATGTTGATGGCAATCCTGTAGATCACATTTGGTCACCCCTTTACCGCTTTGGAGACAGGAAAGTTGGTCTTCCTAATGGTAAAGTTGACTCTTTAGACAGAGCCCTGCACCATACAGGTGATGATTTGACAGGCGACACAGATGGCGACGATGGTCTTGACAATGAGATAATAACTGTAAACCTAGACATGGTGAACAATAGGGTTAATTCCATCGTGTTTTTCTTGAATGTTTATAACAACAGCGAATACCAAGGAGACTTTTCTGGAGTACCTTACGCTTACATTCGTATGTTTGAAGGGACCCCCAATCGCCCACCTAAGCAAGTTTTCGCCCAATATGATGTCTCTACTAAAACCGATTGTATCGGAAAGAGAGGCTTGATTATGGGTAAGCTATATCGTCGTAATGGGAATTGGAAATTCGCAGCAATAGGCGATGCTTACGATGATCCCAACATCGTGTATACAATTCAACGCGTAATGAAAGATTATTCTAAATAACTATTAATAATATGAGAAGATTGCCGGTATATCTATTATTGGATACTTCGGGTTCCATGTACGGCGAACCTATTGAAGCTGTAAAGAATGGCGTGCAAACGCTTATATCCACGCTTCGAAGTGATCCATACGCACTAGAAACAGCATATATCAGTGTGCTCACGTTCAATACGACAGCCCAGCAAGCCACGCCATTGACAGAGTTGGCGCAGTTCCAGCAGCCTAACTTGGAAGCAAGTGGCTGCACAGCTCTTGGCGGAGTGTTATCTTTATTGGCACAAAAAGTAGACCAAGAAGTTACGAAGACTACCGCAGAAGTCAAAGGAGATTGGCGCCCATTGGTGTTTATCATGACAGATGGAGCTCCGACGGATGATCTGAATGCAGGACTTACAGAATTCAAGAAACGTAAATATGGAATGGTAGTAGCTTGCGCTGCGGGTCAAGGAGCAAGTACAGACACTTTGAAACAGATTACCGAAAATGTGGTGCAACTTGATACAGCTGATAGTGCTACCATCAAGGCCTTCTTCAAATGGGTCTCGGCCTCCATCAGTACAAGTAGTAAGTCTGTTGAAGAGACGGGAGCAGAGACTGGAACAATGAGTGAGCTGCCGCCTCCTCCACCAGAAGTGAACATTGTTGTGTGATGTATTGTTTCTTACATAGGGATTGGCTTTGGCCAATCCCTAATATAGAAAGTTATGAGTAGAAGATTACCAGTTTACATATTAATCGACACATCGGGCTCAATGAAGGGAGAACCCATTGAGTCTGTTAAGGTGGGGCTGTCAGATATGATAGCAACTCTACGTCAAGACCCCTATGCCTTAGAAACTGTATGGGTCAGCATCATTACTTTTGACAAGGATGTTAAGCAAATTCTGCCTTTAACAGCCCTTGAAGATCTACAATTGCCCGAAATCATCGTTCCTGAATCAGGTCCGACATTCACAGGTCTGGCTTTGAAGACTCTCTGTGAGAAATATGATTCAGAGGTACACTTTGGAAGTCGTGAACAAAAAGGCGATTGGATGCCATTGTTGTTTTTACTGACAGATGGAAAACCTGCCGACATTCAGTTATACAATAATGTAATATCAGAAGTTAAGCGTCGCCATTTCGGAAATATTGTCGCTTGTGCAGCCGGCCCTAAAGCCAAGAAAGAGTCCTTGCTGAAACTTACTGACAACGTATTCTCTCTTGACACCATGGACAGTAGTACTTTTAAAAAGTTCTTCCAATGGGTTACCAATACCATAGGTCTAGGAGGAAAAAGTGTTGGTACTACTGAAGATATAGCACTACCAGAGCCACCTAAAGAAGTAAATGTTGTTTATGACTAAAGATAGCAAAGAAACATCTGATTTAGACAAACATATAGCTTTAAATAAAATCAAGAAAGGCAGCATTTATACTTTTGGAGGTTTCCTTATATGGTCAATAATTGTATACATAGGCATTTCCTGCCACATAGACAACCATTTCTATAAAATATTTGGAAGGCTGATTGGATGGATATGGATTTTCGGACTCATAACCTTAGGAATTGGCATAAAAGACTACATACAATATAAGCGCAAACAATGAACTGTAAGATTGTTGGGTATGAATTCAAAACGTTAGAGGTGACGTTACAACCAGGTGAGACATTCTACGCCGAGCGGGGTAGTCTCGTATGGGTAGATGCGGCTTTGCAGCGAGATGTTGAAATGAATGGTGGTAACCAGAATGGCAGCATTGGCAACATGCTTGGTGGAATGTTAAAATCTGCCCTGTCGGGAGAGTCTGTCCTCATCTTGCGCTTTTACAATCCTACTTCTAAACCATTGAAAATGGTACTCTCGGGTAGTTGCTGCGCTCTTCTCCCAATTAAGCTGCAAGGAGAAAACCTAATCTGTCGCCGAGGACATTATGTTGCTTCTACAAACAAAATTAGCTTGAACCTGAACCTAAATATCCAAGGAATACTTGGTGGAATAGGACTCTTCCAAAAGGTAGAGGGTAATGCTACTGTGTTTTTGGACTCTAATGGCTCACCCATTATTAAGGAAGTCGCTCCCGGGGAGAGTATAGAAATGGATGAGAACAACATAATTGCTTTTCATGGGTTTCAACCTCAGCAAATACAAGCAGGATGGTCTTTCGGCAATATGATCCGGGGCGAAGGACTGAGTCTAATGCGTGTTACAGGTCCGGGGAAAGTCTATCTGAGTCCCTTGGCTTTTGTGTATTTATCTTCAACAAATAACAAACGTAATTTTATATAGATATGAGAAGACTTCCCGTTTATTTCCTCATTGATGTGTCGGAATCTATGGTGGGAGAACCTATCAAACAGGTACAAGATGGCATGCGCTCCATTATCCAAGAGCTGCGTACAGACCCGTACGCACTTGAGACTGTTTTCGTAAGTGTAATTGCTTTTGCCGGCAAAGCAAGAACATTACAACCACTGACAGAATTGTATAAGTTTTATCCTCCAGTATTTCCTGTTGGTGGTGGAACTTCACTTGGGGCTGCATTGAATTTTCTGATGGATGACATCGACAAGTCTGTCGTGAAGACCACTCTGGAGCAGAAAGGAGATTGGAAGCCTATCATCTTCCTCTTTACAGATGGTAATCCTACAGATGATCCATCGTCTGCTATTGATAGATGGACGCAGAAATATCGCAAAGGAAGCAACCTGATTGCAATTTCAATTGGTGAAAACGTTGACACGCAGATGTTAGGCAGACTGACAGACAATGTTCTGAAATTGAACAATACCGACGAAATGTCATTCAAGTCTTTCTTCAAATGGGTGACTGCGTCCATCAAAACTACAAGTGTATCTGTCACTGACGAGGGTATTGATGAAGTAAAACTTGCGCCAACTACAGGCATAAACCTTGAGAAAGTTGACACAAGCAAGCCTTGTAAAGTTGATGAGAATTTTACAGTACTCGTCGGGAAATGCTCAACCACAAAAAAGATGTATCTTGTCAAATATGCTCGTCATGCTTCTCCAATACCAGGTTTGGAGGATTTCAAGGCAGAAGATTTCAAACTTGTAGGTGCATATCCTATCGATGGAGAGGCGTATGAAAGTCTTTCTGATGGTAAGTCTAACCAGTCAATAAATACCAACTCTCTCATAGGTCAACCTACATGTCCATGCTGTGGAAATCAATTTGGTGTGGTTGTGTGTGATTGTGGTCACATTAGCTGTGCTGCACCAGAAGAAGAAACTGCTTGTCCTTGGTGTGGTAAGAAAGGGTATGTTGGTGGCATATCTGCTGATGGTATGAATATCAATCGAGGTAAAGGATAAGTGTATGACAGAAGATAATAAGCAACTCCTGTTGGAGAAAAATATAGACAACATTTCTGTTGCCAATATTGGTACATTGCAAGACATCATCGATGATGTTTGTCACGGTGCCTCTGAAAAGTTAAAAGGTCAATTCGTCAAAGTAACATTTGGCAAATTATGGGAACAATATATGAGTGATAGAAGAACTATTATCGAAACTAGAGTGCATGAAGCTTTGCCGGCGGATGCTCCAAACGGCAAACAGAATACGGACTATAATGAGGTCTTCCCGTTTTCGGTAGAGGATGTGGAAAGGTTTGATATCATTGGGACGGAGGGCATAGGCCTATCTTATGAAGTGGCTTCTGATGGCAAGTCGTTTGCAATAAAGGGAACGCCAAAACAAGGGAATGAGGCTTTTGATGTAACAATTAGATGTTGGTATGACGGATGTGACGAAGATAATCCTATTTGTCACAAGATGAAACTCTGGATTAATGCTGATCCACGTACACTTTGGAAGAATATAGAAGTGGATTGGGATAACATGCCTGAACCTCAGTATAAAAAGGATGATACCGACACAGATTATGTCAAGGTTGAAGCATTGTCCGATGGTACGCCGCAGATGGATATTGTGGCGGCAAGCAAACGTGGGCGTTCTCACGCTCAAGAAGGCAAGCCCCGCGATGACCATTTCAAACTCTATCACGATGACGCAACCAATTGGTATGTCATTGCTGTGGCAGATGGAGCTGGTTCTGCAAAATACTCGCGTGAGGGCTCCCGCATAGCCTGTGAAACAGCTGTAGACCATTGCAAACAACTTCTTTTTGACTCAGGCGATTTTGAGAATGCTTTGCACGAATATACAAAAGGCGATTACACCAACGTTGAGATGTTGAAAAAAAAGGTAGGAGCCTTTGTCTATAATATTTTGGGCAATGCGGCTTTGAAATCACAAAAGGCTATTTATGCAGAAGCCAAGGCACAAAGCATTCCTGTCAAGCTATATGCCACGACCTTTTTGCTTGCCATTGCCAAAAGATTTGACTTCGGCTGGTTTGTAGCCACCTATTGGGTAGGAGATGGCGCCATTTGCTTGTACAACAAAGAAGCACATACTGCCAAACTAATGGGAGTGCCCGACGAGGGTGAGTATGCTGGTCAGACACGATTCCTGACCATGCCGGAAATATTCAAGGATGGCAAGTCTATATATGACCGTCTGCGTTTTGAGATCGAGAAGGACTTCACAGCATTGTTCTTAATGACTGATGGTGTCAGTGATCCAATGTTTGAGACAGATGCTAATCTGAATAATCCAGACAAGTGGGATGCACTTTGGAATAGATTGCTTCATGACGAAGAACATCCTGTGCACCTTGTCGATGACAATGAACAGGCCAAGGACGAGTTGCTTGACTGGCTCGACTTCTGGTCACCTGGCAACCACGACGACCGCACTATCGCTATTCTATATAAGGGAGAGCCGGCAGAATCTGATAAAGAAACCGCTGCTGATGCCCCCGAAGGAAATGGTAACATATCACAAGAAGATACACAAGGGCTTAGTGAACAAGGAAACAACGAGATACAAGATGATACTGTAAGTAGTCTAAATAACTCGAAGAAAACTCTGACAACTGCAACAGAAACAGAAGATAATACTGTAGAAGAGGATGAAGCAGAAGCAGACGAAGATATAATATCTGAGCATAAGTCTATGGATGAGGATAAGACATCCGACTTAGCTCGGGAAATAGAAGTAAAAGGAGAATAGCGCATGGCAATAGTAAAACTTACGGCAACCGACGGTTCACAGGTTGAGTTCGTTGACGAGATTAAAGCGCAGGGAGGCATGAAAGATGTCTATTTCTCAGCGGACAAGACATATGTTGTTGCATTTTATCGAAACAAGATAAGTGCAAATGACGAAGCACGTATCAATGATATTGTCAATATCCATCGGCAAAGAATCTTTACCAATGATGCCATTGGCGCATATTGGAAACAGTTCTTTGCGTGGCCTGAGAAAATTGTCCAATGGAATGGGCTGACAGGAATCGTTATCCCTTTTTATGATAAACGATTTTTTTTCAGTGGCGTTCCTGACTCTTGGCCATTCATAAAAAATGGTCAAGAGAAGAATGGAAAGTGGTTTGCTTCTGCTAAACTCATCAACAAGTTTGTTCCTGCTGACCAGAAAGGAACTTTCTTGAGCCGATTGCATATGTGCTTGAAAATAGCCCGTGCAGTAAGAAGACTTCATGCCGCTGGACTTGCACATTCAGATCTGTCATTCAACAACGTACTTGTGGATCCTATTTCAGGAAGCGCTTGTATCATAGACTGTGATAGCCTTGTAGTTCCTCATAAGTTTCCACCTGAGGTTGTGGGGACTCCCGGCTTTATTGCTCCAGAAGTACTTGCAACAAAGAAATTAAAGATTGATGATCCAAAGAAGCATCTACCGCAAATTTCAACCGATAGATATGCTTTGGCAGTATTGATCTATACGTTCTTACTCAATCGTCATCCATTGGATGGCGGTAAAGTTTGGGACACTGACCCGCAGAAGGATGACGACATGCGATTTGGATCTAATGCTATCTTTATAGAGCATCCAACGGATAGAACTAATCGTGTCAAACCAGATCAACTTGCCAAGTCGCAGCTTCCGCAAGGTGACCCGGCAAAGCTACCATATTCCGTATGTGGCCCTTATCTTAAAGCTCTTTTCGATAAAGTCTTTATAGAAGGAATCCATGATCCGTCAAAGCGGCCAAGTGCGGCAGAATGGGAAGATGCGTTGATAAAGACTTGCGATTTGGTACAGCCTTGTCAGAATTCTCAGTGTGAGTACAAGTGGTTTGTTTTTGACAACACAACGAAGCCACGCTGTCCTTTCTGCGGCCATGAGTACCACGGGCAGTTGCCTATTCTCAACTTCTATTATTCACCTGCTCATGGGAAGTTTATTTCTGAGCAGTATCGACTTATGGTCTATGACAAACAAACACTCTATATGTGGCATGTCAATAGATTCATTGTCCCTAATGAGAAGACGAAAGAAGAGGACAAGAAACCTGCTGGTGATTTCCATTTCTTTAAAAACCAGTGGATTCTTATCAACCGGCGCTTACCAAACATGTTTGAAATTACTGACGATGGCTCAAAAAAGGCGATCGGGATAGGTAGATATGTCGCATTGACAGAAGGAAAGAAAATTCTGCTCTCCACCGAAGATGGTGGAAGGCTTGTGGTAGTGCAATTAGTAAATAATTAGTAAAAGTTATGGAGTTAGAGAAGCATAAAATAGATTTGGAAAAGCATGATGTGTTAATGACATCATCTCATGACAATTCAGAACGGTCAAGTTCAGACTATGTAGAGGAAAGCGAGTCGAGGGTTGAGAAACAGCCTATGTTTGCCCATCCATTTTCTTTCCATGGGAGAATACGGAGATTGGAATATGGACTGTCCTATATCATTTATATGATATGGTATTGTTTTGCTTCTGCGTTTTCTGAAGGAGATGAGGACGGTGCTGGCGCTATCATTTATTTGATAACACTTGTACCATTTCTATGGTTTATATTGGCTCAGGGCTGCAAGCGGTGCCATGATCGAAACAATAGTGGTTGGTACCAGATAATCCCATTCTATGTGTTGTGGATGCTGTTTGCTGATGGTGATGTTGGAGAGAATGATTATGGTCCAAATCCCAAAGGCATAAATTGGTGATATTTTTATCAATAAAGCATCTTTCATAAGGAGGCATTATAGGCTCTTTTGGATAATTTTGCAACCTTGCAAATTTTCATCCTCTATCTGAACTATTCGTCTTGCAATATTATGGAAACAAACAATGGTTGAGCAAAATAAAATAACTTTGCAGCATCGTTAGAAACAAAAGCAACAATTATGAAGAAAGTTATTTTTTCGGCCATCATGGCAATCGCGAGTATTGTTAGCGTGAATGCTCAGAGTTACAATCCTTTTAGCTCGACTTCTCGCAGTTCAAGAAACAGCTATGGCTCTATAGGTTCTGTTTCACGCAGAAGTTCATCTATGGGCTTTGGTACATCTAATTCATCCGTACGGTACCAGTCGGGGTATACCCGTTCAAATGGCACCTACGTCTCTGGGCATTACAAGACCAATAGCAACTACACTAATCATGACAACTTCTCAACGTATGGAAATTCCAACCCATTCACGGGAAGTAACGGTAGCCGTGCCCGCGATTACTCGTACAGTGCATACAACTATGGTTCTGGACGGACGATTCAAACAGGTCCTCGTGGTGGTCAGTATTACACCAATAGTTATGGAAATCGAGTGTATGTACCTAAGAGATACTAATCAATATATCTTGTATTATCATGAAAGGAACTCTTTTGATTCTTGTGCTGTTTGCTTCTGCATTGGCCATCCATTCCTGTGACGGTATTTCTAAAGATGCATCATCCAGAACTTACGAGGACTCTTATGCTTCTACAGGTGGAGAAACTATGACGGATCCAAATGCTGACTCTGTAAATGGATATGCATCAACGTCGTACTCAACAGAAAGTTCAATAGAACAAAATCCATATTACAACAATTCTCTTTCAACAGGAGATGAACCTTATCCTACGAATGGTCTCTATGGATCTGACAGTCAAATAACGATTCGAACATCTTCGAACTCTTCTTGCGATGTAGTCGCAATTGTAAAGCGCTATGGCGAAATATGTGCAGATGCATACATTGTTGCGGGGGATTCGTATACCTTTAATCTTCCTAATGGTCAATACCAAGTATTCTTTTATGGAGGTAAGGGGTGGAATCCTAACAAGCAGATGGCAGGGGGAAGACAAGGAGGATTCGTGGCTAATGAATCTTACTCTAAGGATTCACCTGTCAACTTGGATAATCAAGGGTTAGAGTATTCACTCATACCACAACCCAATGGCAACTTTACTACAGAGCAGAGCAATCCAAACGAAATTTTTTGAGTAAAAATAAAAGTTATTATATTATGCAACAGAAACATCACTACACAGGCCTGACCGACGCACAAGTGTTGGAAAGCCGCGCAAAGCATGGCGTGAACATCCTCACGCCACCTGAGAAAGATCCGTTATGGAAACAGTTCCTGGAAAAGTTCACGGACCCACTGATCATCATTCTGCTCATTGCCGGATTCCTGTCCATAGGTATCTCGTGTTACGAGTTTTTCGGATTAGGTGAGAGTTGGGAGACTTTCTTTGAGCCTGTAGGCATATTCGTGGCAATATTTCTTGCCACTGGTATCGCATTCATTTTTGAATTGAAGGCCGACAAACAGTTTTCCATATTAAATAAGGTGAACGACGACGAGCTTGTAGAGGTTATCCGTAACGGTAATGCAACGGCTGTACCTAAGAAGGATATTGTAGTAGGCGACTTAGTACTGCTTACCACAGGTTCAGAAGTGCCAGCAGACGGCAAACTGCTTGAGGCGGTAAGCCTCAGCTTGGATGAATCTACACTGACAGGAGAGTCTGTCTTCAGAAAGAAAAGCACCAATGAGGTTGACTTCGAGGCGGATGCCACCTACCCCACGAACCATGTATTGCGTGGCACAAAGGTGATGGAAGGTCATGGCATTTTCCAAGTGGAGGCTGTAGGCGATAAGACAGAAAATGGAAAGGTGTTTGAAGCTGCTCAGATTGACAGTAGCGTAAGAACTCCGTTGAATGAGCAACTCGATGGATTAGCCGATTGGATTACGAAGATCAGTTATGTCTTTGCCGCATTGATTATCGTTGGCAAGCTTATGGTTTATTTCCATTGGGCACCAATAGTATGGACCTTGGTCATTCCAACAGCTATTTTCTTCTATCTTGTAATTAAGAAGTTCGATGACTGGAAGTGGCAGGCCGTCACGGTATCCATTATCGCCTATTTCGTACTGCTTCTTGGCATGGTTGTCTATTTCTTTCATCTGCTCACGCCGGACAGTCAGATGGCTGGACTTATTACCTATACGCTTGATACGTTGATGATTGCCGTTACGCTGATAGTTGTGGCAGTTCCTGAGGGCTTGCCGATGGCCGTTACTCTCAGTCTTGCCTATAGCATGCAGCGAATGCTGAAAACCAATAATCTTGTTCGCAAGATGCACGCTTGTGAGACGATGGGTGCCACAACAGTTATCTGTACTGACAAGACAGGAACTCTGACACAGAATCAGATGCAGGTCTATGAGACTAATTTCTTTGGATTGAAAGACCAGAAGCTTGCCCAAAATGATGAAAGCAAACTCTTGGAAGAAGGTATTGCTGTCAACTCCACCGCTTCGTTGGACCATACCAATCCAAAAAATCTGACGGTATTGGGTAATCCCACAGAAGGCGCTCTGCTCCTGTGGCTTGATAATGCGGGAGTAGACTATCGGACGCTTAGGGAGAATGCTACGGTTGTAGAGGAACTCCCATTCTCCACCGAGCGCAAGTATATGGCAACGGTAGTCAACTCAGCCTTGCTGCCCGGCAAGAAAATCTTATATGTGAAAGGTGCTCCGGAGATAGTTCTCTCGCTCTGCAAGCAGACGAGGGGAGAAGTCTCCAAGGATGAGATTACAAAGCAACTGACAGCCTATCAGAACCAAGCTATGCGCACCCTCGGATTTGCTTGCCAGATCCTTGAAGATAGTGACACAGCTATAGCAAAAGGTGGTGTTGTTGCCACTAACCTTACCTTCCAGGGAATCGTTGCTATCAGTGATCCTGTCAGAGTTGAGGTGCCTGCTGCTGTCAAGGAATGTATGGATGCTGGTATTAACGTGAAAATCGTCACCGGCGATACTCCGGGAACGGCCAAGGAGATAGGACGGCAGATTGGCTTGTGGACAGATAAGGATACAGAACGCAATATTATCACTGGTCCAGAGTTTGCACAGCTTACAGACGAGGAACTCGACAGTCGTGTTCTCGATCTGAAAATCATCTCACGCGCACGTCCTATGGACAAAAAGCGATTGGTCGAAGCCTTGCAGCGCAAGAATCAGGTGGTAGCAGTGACGGGCGACGGAACCAACGACGCACCTGCCTTGAAGGCCGCCCATGTGGGCCTCTCCATGGGAGATGGTACCTCAGTGGCCAAGGAGGCTTCAGATATCACCATCATAGACAACTCATTTACGAGTATTGGCAAGGCAGTGATGTGGGGACGATCCCTCTATCAGAACATCCAGCGTTTCCTGCTCTTCCAGCTCACCGTGAACGTGGCAGCCTGTTTCATCGTTCTCTTTGGCGCATTCATGGGCACACAGAGCCCCCTGACTGTGACACAGATGCTGTGGGTCAACCTTATCATGGATACATTTGCAGCCATGGCACTGGCGTCACTGCCTCCATCGGAGAGCGTGATGAGAGACAAGCCGCGCGATCGCAAGGCATTCATCCTTAATAAGACGATGTGTGAGAACATCTTTGGCGTTGGCGGTTTCTTCTTCGTCATGCTTTTGGTACTGCTTTATGTGTTTGAACATTCAGACATTACGCGTCTAACAGATCTCTTGCACGTTCAGATTGGGCAGGCAAATGGACTCTCTCCCTATGAGCTGTCGTTGTTCTTCACCATTTTCGTGATGACACACTTCTTTTACCTGTTCTGTGCAAGGGCATTTGAGACCAATCGCAGTGCCTTACATTTCAAGGGGTGCAAGGGATTGATGATTATTGCGACCATCATTCTGCTTGGACAGATAGCCATGACAGAGATACCTGGATTGCAAGAGTTCTTCAATATAGCCAAGGGCGGCCTGAGCCTTGAAGACTGGCTGATCATCCTTGTTGGTTCGTCTTGTGTGCTTTGGGTGCGTGAGATATGGCATCAATTGAAGAGATTGGTTCACTAATATTAATGGGGTTGCATCTCCATTCTGATGCAACCCTATTTTTACTTCTCTTTAGATAAGCTATCGTATATCATGTCTATGTCTGATTATAAGCTTGGAATTGTTGAATGTTAGATATTTGTAATTGAGCCCGAACGATCTATGACTGTATTCTCTATACGGATGGATAATTTTTTCTGATGAAATTCGGATATCCTTTTAAGCAGTGAATACGAACGATAATAATTCGTTAAAACGTTCGTTATTATGACAAGACGTAAATCCAACACAGGCATCCATGGGCTCTCTTTCTCATGGAAGAGGGCGTTGGGAATAACACAGGCAAAACAGAAGTTAGCAAGAGAAAAATGTATCCCTACTTCAAAGGCTGGGGTGGAACGCAAGATCGGTAGTATGATCTTGAAGGCTCTATTCGGAGGAAAGTGAAGAATCTTATGGTATGGTAGATTTCTCTACCTTTTCTCAAGAAGAATTAAAAACAGAATAGCTTATGTTAGGTGCAATTATTGGTGACGTGGTTGGCTCCGTGTACGAGTTCAACAACACAAAGGATTATTACTTTCATCTGCTGACACCGCGCAGCAAGTTTACCGATGACACGGTGATGACGCTTGCCGTGGCGAAATGGCTGACGGAAGATAAGACGCATAGTCACGAATACCTCGTGCAGTGTATGCGTGAGCTTGGACTGAAATATCCGTGGGCAGGATATGGCGGCAGTTTCAAACGGTGGCTTATAGAGCGTGAGCCGAAACCATACAACAGCTGGGGCAACGGCAGCGGTATGCGGGTCAGTCCTGTGGGCTTCTATGCAAAGAGTCTGGATGAGGCTCTGAACCTTGCCAAGATCTCCGCCGAGGTGACGCACAACCACCCCGAGGGCATCAAAGGCGCGCAGGCCATTGCCGCAGCAGTGTTCCTCACAAGACAAGGGAAGTCGAAGGAAGAACTTCGTGAGTATTTAGAGACAACATTCGGATATAACCTCCACCGCACCATCGACGGGATACGCCCCGAATACACTTACGACGTGTCGTGCATGGGCAGCACACCGGAGGCCATCATCGCCTATCTCGACAGCCACGACTTCGAGAGTACCATCCGCAACGCGGTGTCTATCGGTGGCGACAGCGACACCATCGGTGCCATGGCAGGTGCTATCGCTCAGGCTACCTATGAGATGCCAAAAGCACTCGCCGGCTACTGCTACGGTCTGCTGACTCCTACGCTACGCCATATCCTCGACAACTTTGAAAGGACGATGGATAACACTACAGAAGATCCTTTCAACCTCCAGCGGTTCCTTGACATGCAGCAGTCCGATTACGCAACGGCTTTGCAGGAGATGAAAGACGGTGAGAAGCGGAGCCACTGGATATGGTATATCTTCCCGCAGCTTCGGGGACTCGGCCACAGTTCCAACTCGTGGATATATGGTCTTGCCGATGTGGAGGAGGCGAAGGCGTATCTCTCGCATCCCGTGCACGGAGCCCGTCTGCGTGAAGTGACGCAAGCGGTGTTGACGCATCATGGCAAGGATATTGTCGCCGTCATGGGCAGTCCTATCGATGCACATAAGTTGCGGTCCTCAATGACCCTCTTCGATGCGGTCTCACCCAACGATGTCTTTCGTGGTGTGCTCAACGCGTTCTTTGATGGCAAGGAAGATAAGAGAAGTTTAGGTGCCATCCGCAAAATGGAGCGATAGATATCGCCAAAAGAAGGTTCACAAACTAACACAGTCTACTTTGTTAGTTTGTGAGCCTTCTTGCTTTTGCTCATGTCTTGTTTGTTCCATTATTAATAATGTCTTGAGTTTGCTTTCTGAAATCCTTGTTTTCCCATTGTTTTCCCGTTTCAGATTTTTGACGGATTTGCGTCTGTCGTGAAGTGGCACGATACTTGGTGATTTTGTGGAACGGAAGAAAATTAGTCCATTATTCCTTATGAAGCCATGTCCTCACAATTAAATGCCCGATTACTATGACTTCCAACTTAAAGACCTCTTACGGTAACTATATTGAACGGAACTGTACCGTATCAATTACCCTCGACAAACGCACTTCACGAAAAGACGTGAAGGTATATCCTTTGTCAGTTCGCTTTACCATCAGCCGTAAACGATGGTACCATCATGTGGGCGGCAGTTACTCGGAGAAGGATTTCTCTGAGATAAGTAATGTGCAGACCAGTCGGTCGCCTAAATTCGAGATTAAGCGACAGTGGATTTCCATGCTCGGCGAATATAGCGATATGTTGGCCCGGCTGAATGTTGGACACGAGCTATCGCTGGAACTCATTAGGAATGCGATTACAGGCAATGGCCTTATTTCGAATGTCAACTTTCTAACGATGTGGCAGGAGGTTATTGATAATCTGAAGAAAGAGGATAGATATGGCACCGCCGAGAGTTATCAGTGTGGTTTGAACTCGTTCAAGAAGATCCTTGGAGAGGACAATATCAAAGGCTTCAAAATAGACAAGGAACTGCTCTCGGAATGGAATGAAGGCATGTTGAATGGAGTGAAACGTGGCAGAAAGCGGATTGGCAAGATCTCAGATACCACGCGTGGTATATATGACAAAGGAGCAGATGCAGGCGCTACTTATAAAAATGATGAGCAACAAATAGAATTCTTTGAAAGAATCTTCGTATTTTTGTACTCTAAAAATGAATATTATGACCATCGACGACATACAAAAATTGATAGACCAGGACGAGTCCGTCACATTGGAACTCAAGAAAAGCACCGGAGAGCTGAAAGATGCAATGCATACGGCATGTGCTTTTCTTAACACTGATGGCGGTTGGCTGATTTTTGGTGTAACCCCCACATCACGCAGAATTCTTGGTCAGGACGTCAACGACAACACACAGCGTGAGATTTCACAGGCGCTAAGTGGCCTTGAACCAGCTGTAGAGGTGAAGGTCAACTACTACGATGTGCCCGACAGCGATGGGAAGAAATTGATAGCCATCTATTTCGATGCCTTCGTCTGGGGTCATGAGCCCTATACTTATGCCGGAAAACCGTACTACAGAGTGGAAAGTACGACAAAACAAATGCCTCGTGAGTTGTTTGAGGAACGGTTACGTGCCCATCATCCAGACTTCTATGCGTGGGAGCGGCGGAAGGCTGATGGGATAGGCATGAGTGATCTTAATGAAGACCGCATCCGCGGCGCGCTTCGGTTAGGTGCAGAAGGCGGACGTGTGCCAAATTCAGTTTTGACAGAACCTTTGAAGAGTGTCCTTGACAAACTTCAGCTACTCTCTTCTGACGGTCAGCCCAATAATGCAGCGGCAATGCTTTTTACGAAGAACGAGAAAGGTTATTATCCGCAGTTCACCATTCAGATGGCAAGGTTCAGAGGAACTGACAAGAACGAATTCATAGACAACCAACGTGCTTACGGCAATTTCTTTGACTTGTTGGACGCTGGCATGGCGTTTTGTTTCAAGCATCTGTCGTTGAGTGGGAAGATAGCAGGCATTCGACGAGAGGAGCATTTGGAAGTCCCTGTGGCAGCATTACGTGAGGCTCTGATCAATGCGCTTTGTCACCGTCATTGGGAAGAATACAATGCCTTTGTCGGTATCGCCATTTATGATGACCGAATAGAGGTTCTTAATCCAGGAGCACTTCCCCACGGGATGACGCCAGAGAACATCAAAGACCCTCATGGCTCTTTCCCCTATAATCCCATCATTGCCAACGTACTGTTCAAAACCACCTTCCTTGAGAGTTGGGGTTCCGGCATACATCGGATAGTTGATGCCTGCCAGGCTCAGGGACTACCAAGTCCGGTGTGGTCAGTAGACAAGGGTATGGTCATTGTGACGTTTCAACGACCCGACTACGACTCAACTACGACCCAAATTAAGGACAAAAAGGATCCAAGTACCATCCAAGTACCATCCAAGTACCATCCAAGTACCATCCAAGTTCAAGATCTTATATTAAATATGTCTAATGAGTTCATGTCTATGAAGTCTATGATGCAGGTATGTGGTCTAAAGAGCCGTATGACATTCCGTGAGAACTACGTGACACCAGCACTATTAGATAACTCCATAGAGCGTAAATACCCCAACGAGCCCAATCATCCAAGGCAGATGTACCGGCTAACCAAACAGGCGTTGGAATGGAAAAAGTCTCAGGAAGATTAAAATAAAAACCGCCTGAAGGTAGTCACTAGCCACCTTCAAGCGTATAAACGTATTTGGTTATCAGCATGAAAATGCAAGAAAAGCTCAAAATAGATGAACTTCTTCAGAAGTTAGAACGGTTAAGCAGCGAAAATGAGAGGCTGAAAAGCATCCTCTCAGCACATGGCATTAGCTACGAACAAAATCCTTCGCCTAAAGACGAGGAGATCCTTACTGTACGCTCCAACGCTGATAATCAAGGCCTGCTGAGCAAAGAGCAAATTCTGCAACAACGGAAGAATCTCTTTCGAAGTCTGTTCAAAGGTCGGGAGGATGTGTTTGCACTCAGATGGACCAGCAGCGATGGTAGCAAGTCCGGTTACATGCCGGCATGCTCCAACCGTTGGACTTCTCTTTGTGATAGGAAAAAATACAAATGCGCCAACTGTCCGAACCGCCAATTTGTTTCTTTGGGTGACGCCGAGATTGAAAAGCACTTGCGTGGTGTGGATAAGTGGGGGAAACCTTTCACAATAGGCGTCTACGCCATACTGTCTGATGATACATGTAACTTCCTGTGTGCTGATTTTGATGATAAAAACTGCGAACACGGCTATAAGAAAGATGTGCTTGCTTTCGTCAGTGTATGCAAGGACTGGGACATACCTTATTCTATAGAGCGGTCGCGTTCCGGCAATGGCGCTCATGTATGGATATTGTTTGAGCAGCCAGTTGCCGCTGGCAAGGCAAGACGACTGGGCAATGCCATCCTTACAGAAGCCATGAACCGTGACGGTCGGATGTCATTTAAGTCCTATGATCGCTTCTTCCCGAACCAGGACCATCTACCGGAAGGCGGCTTTGGCAATCTCGTCGCTCTGCCTCTTCAAGGGGTGCCGAGAAAGAAAGGCAATAGTGTATTCGTCGATGACAATTTTGAACAATTTCCGGACCAATGGAAATACCTGCGTACGGTCACGAAACTATCCGCGGATGCCGTCGAAACATTATTGAAATTGCACGCCAACGAGCCTGACTTCGGTGAATTGTCGAAGACCGGCGAGGCCAAGCCTTGGGAGACACCAGTGGCAATGAATGTGACAAAAGAAGATCTGCCTACAGAGATTACTGTTGTGAAGTCCAATATGCTATACCTGTCTACCAAAGACTTGTCGCCAAAGGTCATTAACCATCTGAAGCGTATAGCCTCTTTCAAGAATCCAGAGTTTGGGGCCAAACTTGGCATGCATCTTTCAATCTATAATGTACCGAGAATTATCTCGTGTGCTGATGTCTCGGATGATTGGCTTGGACTGCCCCGTGGCTGTGAGGATGCTTTGGTCGGATTCTTTGAAGAGAATTCCGTAGGCATCGGGATAGAAGATAAAACTAACCATGGACATGCGATAGATGTTTCATTCAGTGGCACACTAAGGCCGGAGCAAGAAGCAGCCGTCAGCCAACTGATGTCCTACGACAATGGTGTCTTGTCGGGAACTACGGCCTTTGGTAAGACCGTTGCAGCCATCGGCCTGATAGCGCGACGGAGAGTCAATACGCTTATACTTGTACACAACAAAGCGTTGGCAAAGCAATGGCGGACTAAATTTTGTGAGTTCATGACCATTAACTATACGTTGCCGGATGCTCCTAAGAAACGGGGACGAAAGAAGGAACAGCCCCTCGTTGGGTTGTTGAGCTCAGACGAAAATACGCTGAACGGCAACATCGACATTGCACTTCTACAATCCTGTGTTTCTGACAATGAGGTCAAGCCATTCGTGCGGAATTATGGCATGGTGATTGTAGATGAGTGCCACCATGTGTCAGCCTCCAATTTTGAGCAGGTGCTGAAGTATGCCAGTGCACAATATGTGTATGGACTGACGGCTACACCTATGCGTAAGGACGGTCACCAGCCCATCATTTTCATGCAGTGCGGCCCGATACGGTTTACCGAGGATGCTGCAGCCCAGATGGCAAAGCAGAATTTCAGCAGATGGCTCATTCCCCGTTTCACTGCTTACCGCCAACTCGGCGATGACAAACTGAGCTATAGTCAAATATTGCATGAGTTGACAGATGATAAGCAGCGTAACCAACTGATAATAAGCGATGTTGCAAACGCGTTGAAAGACGGACGCACACCAATGATTATAAGCGTACTCGTAGAGCATGTGTCGTTATTGGCTGAACTTATCAAGCCTTTGTGTAAGCATGTCATCGTCCTCACCGGATCTGCGTCTGCCAAAGAGAAGCACGAGATAGAATTAAGTCTGAAATCTGTGTTGCCTACAGAGCCGATGGTTATTGTAGCTTCGCTGAAATACATTTCAGAAGGTTTTGACTTGCCGCGCCTTGACACTTTGTTCCTTGCCCAGCCAGTTTCTTATAAAGGTCTCGTCGCGCAATATACCGGCCGTCTGCATCGTGACTGTGAAGGCAAAACAGACGTGCAGGTATATGATTATGTCGACATTCGCCAACCAATGTGCGAAACAATGTACAAACGCAGACTGCGAGGATATGCTGCCGTTGGGTATAAAGTACGGCCTCGTCAGACAAATCCGAATATCCCATCTGACATAATTTATGATGGAGACACGTTCGAGACAGCCTTCCTTGCCGACATATCCAATGCCAAACATTCGATAGTGATTGCTTGTCCCATAATTAGGGTATACAGCCATTCTATTGTTATACAGAAACTTATGGAGCAGCAAGCCAATGGAGTGAGCATTTACGTTAGTATCAAGAAAGAAGGATATGACGAAGTGAGATTCAAAGAATTAGGCGATGCCTATTCTGTAAATGATGCGCAGACCATCCAATGTGCCATTATAGACAAATCCATTTGTTGGTATGGCGACATCAATTTCCTTGGCTATCACTCTTCTGAAGATACAGTCATGAGAATAGACGATGCGAAGATGGCTGGCGAGCTTTTGGATATTACTTATACTTCACATACAAACTGGCAAAATGAGAAAGTATAAGCTTGCAGAATATGGTTGAATGAATATAGGGTGCTGCAAGATAGACCGATGTTGGTGAGCTTGTTCGGAATGTTTTCTTGCAAAATCATTTCTATAGGTATATTTTATTAGACCTTTGCTTGTACTTTTCAATTTTTAATCTTATCTTTGCACTGAGAGTTTAATATTAGTATACTATGGATTTGGCGCAGACGATGAAATCACGACGCAAGACTTTGGGAATAACCCAACAGGATTTAGCGGAGATAGCAGAGGTGAGCCTCGCTACGGTGAAAGATATTGAGCGTGGACATGGTAATCCTTCACTTAGGACTGTGCAGAAGATTCTTGAGGTCCTTGGCATGGAGATTAACTATCAGGTCAGAAAGGTAGTACCATAAATGAAAGATGAACGATGAGGAAACTGGACGTATACTTTAATCAGAGAAACGGTTAAAGGTCATGCGCTCACTTTGGATGTCATCAAGAGTAGATTACATTAAAGCAGATTGAGTAACAAGTTGAAGTGAAGATGAACAAGGATGAACTCGACAACAAGATTGTCATATATCAGACCGAAGACGGCAAAACCCAACTTGACGTGAAGTTGGAGAATGAGACGGTGTGGCTGACACAGGCACAGATGGTACAGTTATTTGATTCCAGCAAAGCCAATGTTAGTGAGCATATCAAGCACATTTATGAGGATGGTGAATTGGCTGCCGATTCAACTGTTCGGAAATTCCGAACAGTTCAAACGGAGGGCAAGAGACAGGTCGGCCGTAATGTAACCTATTATAACCTTGACCTCATTATTTCGCTTGGTTATCGTGTAAACACGAAGAGAGGTATTCAATTCCGTCAATGGGCCACAAGCGTATTGAGGGATTATCTCATCAAAGGCTACGCTATCAACCAGCGTATCCGTGAGGAGAACTACCGGCAGATGGTGCAATTGGTTCGCTCGATGGCGAGGACGGTGAAGTTGCAAGACCTCAGCAAGGAAGTGCGCAACGCCCTGCTTGATGTTGTTGTGGACTACACTTTCGCCCTTGACCGTCTTGACGACTATGATTACCAGCGGCTGAGCATACCAGAAAGCTCCACAGAGGAGAAGTTTCACGCTACATACGAAGGTGCAATGAAAGTCCTTGCGGAACTGCGAGAGAAATTTGGCGGAAGCGGACTCTTTGCCAACGAGAAGGACGACAGTTTCAAGAGTAGCATAGGCCAAATATACCAGACCTTCGGAGGTCAGGATCTTTACCCGACCGTAGAGGAGAAAGCAGCCATGCTCCTGTATCTTGTCACCAAAAACCACAGTTTCAGCGATGGAAACAAGCGTATTGCCGCTACCCTCTTTCTTTGGTTTATGAACGAGAACGGCATTCTCTATGACGATATGCACAATAAGCGCATTGACGATGCAACACTTGTTGCCCTTACTCTGCTCATTGCCGAAAGCCGTCCTGAGGAAAAGGATACTATGATAAAAGTTGTCGTGAACCTTATCGGACATGCCAAATAACTTGTTAAGACATCTGTCTGTAGTCTTCCCGTCAATTCTGATGGGTAACGACTTGAATCATAAGTTACTATTATTCCGCCGTGACGCAATAGAACGAAGATGAAATCGTTATAATAATACGTCCAAAGGTGGCCAGTAGCCACCTTTAACCGGTAACATTTCGAAAATATGAAGAAGTTAGACCAACTATATGCCACCTGGAAGAGCTTGCAGCCGTTAGAAAGTCGCAAGCAATATCTGCTGAGCCAACGGTTTGCCGTTGTCTATAACTTCAACAGCAACCACATGGATGGAAATATCCTTACCTATGGGCAGACACATCCGTACGCTCCATCACACATTGCTGCGTGAGGGCTATGAAGTTTAAAGGACACTGCCCGGTGGTGAGCAGACAAGTTACACCATACATGCAGGAAGATACAAGACCCGTCCTAATAGTGTGGTAACCCGCTATGGTGACCGGTTTGATTATGCGTTACCGATGGTATCGCCATGCTCTTTTGTGAACGGGCATGGCTTCTCTTTCCTTTTTATCCATGTCCAATCAATTGCTTCATACTAAAAAAGTCGGCTCTTTGCAGGGTCGGCTTCAACGATATTGTCTACAACAATAAGCATTTACTTTTGATTTGACGCTATAGCGTACAGACAACTTCTTGTCTATTATGATATTTTAGAATTTCTATGTGGTCTGTTAAGACCTCTGTGTGGTCTGTAAGTGGTCTGAAGGGAAATTCATCGATTTGAGAGAGCATTGAGACACGCAGCAAAGCAAAACATCTTTTTTCTCATTGGCTTCAAAAAAAACTTTCTTATTATTTTGCATTTTCAATATTTCTTCATAAATTTGCCAATGTTAACCACGTCCGAAACCTTATCGGCTGATGCAGGGTGTGGCAGTCCGTCGAACGCAGAGTGCGTCCCTTGTGGTCGTCTGCCAAAGCAGAAGGCCGTAGAGGGTGGGGAAGAGTTGCTCATGAGGAGCGGCTTGACTGTGGGTAACATATATATGATTAAGGCGTTTACTTGACGCTTTGTTCTTGACACTTCGAAATCTAGCAAGTTTCAAATCAGTCAAAGAACATGGCAGCGGTAGATGTCCATGGGTGTGTAATCACCAGCCGGCGGTATACCTTATTGTACTATGTTGCATATAAGGTATGCCAATGGTGCGATATACATACAGGCGTGGGCTTCTGCGTTGCTCGTTCTGATAGTAATGGGCAATACCAGAGCCTCGAAGTGTGGAACGAGTAACAAGGGTTCCACGCTTTTTTCATGTGCCTAAAAGATAACCTATGGACACGTTGTCTAATGTGTACATCCGAGAAGGCGGCAATCTCCTTTCCGGTGCGCGGCTTACCCCTCGCACGTTCCCCAGTCAGTTCAAGAATGGGGTGTCGGTGGAGAACGCTCCACAGGAACCAAGTGACACACGACAACAGGAGCAGATAAAGCAATGGTTCGTTCTGCGTGTGGCTTACCATCACGAACAGGAAGCAAAGGACTGGCTGGAAGAGTTGGGCATTGACACTTACCTTGCCATGCATGATGCTGAGAAGGAGATGAACGGCAAGAAAAAGCGGGTGCGTGAACCGCTTATCCCCAATCTGCTCTTTGCCCATGCCACCAAGGGAGAGATGGGCTTTGCGCTCGCTGCACCTGGCAACGCCTACCTCAGCTACTACTACGACCACTTCCGCATTAATGCCGACGGCAAGAATCCACCGCTCATCGTCCCCGATAAGCAGATGGATAATTTCATCCATTTGACGAGCATTGACAACGACCACATTCTCTTCGTCGACCGCTCCCAGTGCCATTTCAAGAGTGGCGACCATGTCGTTGTCACCGATGGCGACTTCCGAGGCATTGAGGGTCGTATCGCCCGTGTTGCCCGCCAGCAACGTGTCATCGTCGAGCTTGACGCAATAGGCTGCATCACCACCGCATATATACCCAAAGCGTTTTTAAGTGTGAAAGGCACTTGAATGCTTTTTGTATAGGTTCCTTAGTGCTGACTAATATAAACGATGTCAGGAGCCGACATCATAAATCCTAAAGAATATTACTTTTAATGAACTTCAAATGATTGCCATAGCAAAGTTAGCGAAAGCGATAATAGTAGCTGATGGCAAAGTGGAGAAAGCTGAACTTGCAGCAATGGCACTTGAATTCACGAGATTTGGTGTGTCTCAGGATGCGTTGGACCGGATCTTGTCAAATACAGACTCTATGGAGTCGGGAACCGCCATTTCCATCGTCTCTTTGATGAATGAAGCTCAAAAGAAATATGTGACGGATTATTTAGCATTCATCATGGCAGCCGATGGAGAAATCGCTGACTCTGAGGTAGCTATGTGGAGCTTAATCTCAACGCTTGCCACGCTGCCAACAATGACAATAGGACACGCATTGGCATTCTGGAAAAATAATTAAGAATTAGCGTGTATCCTATATATAGTTATACATAGTTAGGTCTTCGCCTTTTTAAGTTAACCTTAATTCCGCAACTAAATGTTTATTTTGCTGTTAATATTGAAATATAAGGACTATTCATTGACAAGTTGGTAATGTAATAACAAAAGAAATTATTCGTTAGAAAACAGACAGATAAATGAAAGTAAAGAAAGAATTAATTCTTGAGATTCCGCAAGGCCGTTTTGCAGACGACTCTGCGGCCAAAGCTCGTCGGGAACTTCTACGACAGAAGCTTCTTACAGGAGCTCGCGTTCCTCTTGGAAACAGTGGTAATGCAATGAATCCAGGAGATGACACTCGTATTAATATCCCTGCTGGTAAGTTAGCTGGATTTCCTGTTCCAGATGATTCTGCAGCACGCGCAAGACGATTGGCTTTGCGTGAGAAACTACTTAATGGTGGGCGTGTAGTTCTGCGTCAGGATGGGAATGCTATGGGTGAGAATGGCGTAGAGTCGTCAATTAGTATACCTGGCGGAAAACTTGCTGCAACGCAATGGTATGAGCAAGATCCGGGGTTATTGGAGGCAGAAAAGATGGTTATGCATAGAGCTTTTCCAAACTTTCAGTTGGGTAAGCTGGACGACGGAAGACTCTATTGGGTGGGCACGCTGAATGTGGGCATCTACGAAAGTAAATTTGGTACACCTATGGAGTACCATGTAATGGCCCTGTATCAGAATAACCATCCCCATCAACAAATGGGATCATCTGTTCGCGTCTATCCTGTTCTTCCAGATGTCCAGGAACTGATAGACAAATGTGGATTCCGACCATACCATCTCTTAAGAGACTCTGACGACCAACTATATCTTTGTACAAACGAGGCCGAAGACGTGAAGACTGGTAACGATATTACGACGGCAGCTTCTGTTTTAGGTTGGGCTTGTAAATGGTTTGCTGCCTATGAGCTTGTAATGACAGGGGATATGAAGAAAGAGGATTTTATGACAGCAGGTCGAATATAATATGGAGAATAATTGTAATACTGTAGTTTTCTCAAACAGGGCTTATAACGCAATCATTCGGGAAAGTTTTAAGAAAAATCCGGTAGAGACTGGTGGAATATTGTTAGGACACATCATTGATGACGTATGGGTTGTGATGGAAGTTCTTCCACCTGGAAAACATTCGATTTTCGAAGTAGCATACTTTGAATATGATAAGGATTTTGTTAACTACCTTGCAGATTCAGTAGCTAACCAATATGCTTATCCATTGGAGCTTCTTGGTCTTTGGCATCGGCATCCTGGAAGTATGGATTTTTTCTCAAGTACCGACGATGTGACTAACACAACGTTTGCATTGCAAAACGAGAAAGGTGTAATATCTGGTTTGGTGAACATAGATCCACGCTTTCGCTTGACAATGTATCATCTCGATTATCCTAATAAGGAAATTTTGGGTAGACCTTCATATAATAAAGTAGAAGTAGTGGTTGGCGATGATGTCATACCAAATGATTTCTTCGAATTAAGATTTATCCATTCAGCTGATTCTGATATCCATCCGATTCCATCCGATACTAAAGAGTTATCGAAAAGAAAAGTAGCAGAGAGTGAATATCTTCCTCTGCCTGTTAGAAATACATTAGAAAAGCAATCAGATAAAGTAAAAGAGCCTTCTCACTTAAAAAACAAAGGTGACCAGAAAAGGAAGACTTCAAATAAACTTCCGTTGCTCTTCAATATGAAAATAATTCTTTTTCTTGAGATAGTATTAACGTGTATAGCTTGTATAGCAACTCTGTGTTGCCTGTTGTTATCATATTTGCAGCACTAACATAATTTAAAGATGGAGAAAGAAGATATTGTAGGCAAATTCTTACAGGGTAAAAGACCTACAGCTACAGTTTGTTACCCCGCCGAACTCGAATTGGACTATGTTGGCGATTTATATGGGTATTATCACCAAGAGTCCAATTACTATAATGTTGTTTCGAGCCAACATACAGATGTTGACGAAGACAAGATTCTTTACCGTCTGGGAGAATTTCTTGGTGAGGTTGATGTGATACCCAATATGGCTGATTATTCAAATGATAGAATAATAGGTTATGTCTTCAATGGTAAAACTATTTTCCTAACCGGTGACGGAAAGCGTTGCGAGATAGAGAAATATCAACTAAAAATGGATATCTTCTCGCGCAATACTGGTATTTTGGAGTCAGACGTGATGCTGAGAAAAGGAGCTGTCATCATCGGCTGTGGTTCGGTAGGGAGCCTTGTTGCTTTAGAGTTGGCTCGTGCAGGTGTAGGTCGATTCTTTCTTATTGATATGGATGTCTTGAAGTATCATAATATATGTCGACATCAGTGTGGTATTGGGGACGTTGGTAAGTATAAGACAACAGCTGTGAAGGAACGAATTCTTCAGATAAACCCCTCTGCGCAAGTGAAAACATCTCACCACATGGTGCAGGAAATTGCTCTCAGTGAATTTGAATCGTTCTGTGACCCAAATACAATTGTTGTTGGTTGTGCTGACAATCGGCAAGGGGACCTTTATGCAGACTCCATATTATGTAAGCAATATGGAATGCCTTTCGTCTCAATAGGATGTTGGGAACGCGCCTTTGCGGGGGAAATATTCTACTGCCTACCAACTGGTATGCCATCTTATCAAGATTTTATGGCTTCTGTCGGTAACGAATCAGGGCGTACAGAGGCAAACACCCATCTTTATATGGGAGAAGTTGGCTCTTTCGAGCCAGGCATCTCTGTTGATATAAATTTTGTTACCACAGTTGGCATCAAGATTGTACTTGATTTGCTTAATCGTGACAATCCTCATTATACACAAAGGCTTGTACCTCATTTGACACAGTATACACTTGTGTGTAATACCAATGACCCGCATATCGGTGGAGAGATGGCTGAGATATTTTCCTATCCATTACAGGTAACAACAAGTATTGTTGTCGAATATGCCAGTAATAAAAAGTAGATATGAAATACAAGTTCTTCATAAGGTTGGATGGAGTCATATACGGTCCATACTCTCTGCAAGAATACCATGACTTAGATGTACCCGGTGATACAGAAGTTATGGAAGAGGGTGTTGGTGAATGGTATTATGCCTCAGATTTTCCTTCCTATGAAGAACTTAATGCTCGAGAGAATGGTTATAAGTTGATGCCAGATGGATCAATAGAAAAGATAAAAGAGAAACAGTCAGTAAATGTAGAACCGAGGGAGCCCTCGGAGAGATGCGGGACATATGATGCAGCTAAACAAAGTCAATATGCAGAACGGTCTGTCTCAAATTATAATATGTCTACAAATCAGAATAGCGTTGTTGACAGCGTATATATTAGACCAAACGAGGGATGGAATTGGGGCGCGTTTGTCTTTAATTGGTTGTGGGCTATATTTCATAAAATGTATTGGCCTTTGATAATTATTCCCATCGCAATCATCCCTCGTATTGGAGCACTAATATCCTTCGGAATATGTATATTATTAGGAATAAAAGGCAATGAATGGGCTTGGAAATCAAAAGCGTGGGATAGTGCGGAACACTTCAATAATGTTCAACACAGATGGGCTGTTGCAGCTGGTATTTATTGCCTAATAGTATTTGTGTTCATTATTGTAGGCATCACAGAGAGATGGCACTCATAAACTAGTAACTCTATCAGAAATGTGGTATCGATTAAAGACTGACAATCAAATCTATACAGCAAGTGAGCTAATAGGACTTCATCTTGATTCAAATGCGTTGGTCAAGATAGTTGGCAGAACTCCATCTTGGTGTCATTATAATGATGATATAGTTCAGCGGCAGCTTAATGCTGATATTGGATATGCAATTGGCGATGATGGTGTAATCCACAAGAAAAATGGCGGTGCATCAAATGATGCGGAAATCACGGACAAGATAGACCAATATGATATTGGATGGAAACTATGGAATAACAAAGAGTACACCGAGTCATTGAAATGGTTTCTGAAATCTGCATATCAAGGATATGCACCGGGGGAGAACATGGTTGGTTGCCAATACCATGCTGGTAATGGAGTGGATAGAAATTATGCGGAAGCACTTAAATGGTGGGCTAAAGCAGCTGCACAACATGACAATTGCGGAATGTCTAACTTGGCTATGTGCTACAACCATGGAATTGGTGTCAAAACTGATTTTCGAAAAGCATTGGAACTTTATTTGAAAGTGCAAGAAGGAACTTTAAGTATTTACAATATCAAAGATATTGCCACAATATATGAGGAAGGAAAGGCCGGATCCCCAGATTTCTCTAATGCCTTAAAATGGTATAGTAAAGCCGCTGCACGTGGAGATGTAGATGCAAATAATGATGTTTCAAGATTAGAAAATCTAAACTCAATAATGAACAGTAACAACTCCACGGGGGAAAAGTATTACAAAATAGCCCAACTATATTATAAACAGGGCTGCTCGACTTATGATTATTGGATGAGCATAGCCGCTGCGAATGGTAGTGACGATGCACAACAATTTATAAAAAACAGGAAAATAGCTATTAAGAAAAGGAAAATAGAAAAAAAATTTGAACACGAGGATGGATGTGGTCGTGTTATAGGTGCTATAATTTGTTTGCCTATTATCATTTTCGGTAATTGGGTTGCTTATGTATTAAGAGCAATTATCTTTTTTCCTATATTATTCTTAATATTCGATGCATTTTGGTTCGGATACCTTGTTTATCCTTATATTCGATATTTGTATTGGCATAATAAATCTGTTTGAAAATACAAACGTAATATCTTTTATCAAAATGTGGTATAGAGTCTTTGGATATCCTAATCGCTTATACACGGCAAGAGAGATATTAGCACTGTCTCTTATGCCTAATGACCTAATTAGCGTTAATGCGCAAGACAATCTGTTTACATTCTCGGAGTGGTATGTATTTTCTGATTCGTATATCCAAAATTTGATAGTAAAAGACTTGGGCTATACCGTTGGAGATGATGGTGTCATTCATAGAATAGTTTCACGGTCTCAAACTCAATCACCAAAAGACATGGGCTACTCAATAGGTGATGGCGTTCTTCATAAAACTCATTCAAATCAACATTCCCAGTACCAATCAACTACCCAAACTAATAGTTCAAGTAGTAACAATTCCTTTGAGTCATGGTGGGAAAACATTGGGGGGTGTTTTGTTTGGTTTATTTTCGCTTTATTAGGCTATTGTCTGCTTAATGTAATTCTTGGAAAATAGCAATAAAGAAGACAATTACGACAACTCATTTATTATGTTCTTCAAATACTTAAATTCATAACAAGTTCTATGGTAATAAAGATAGGTTAATTCGATTATACAAAATATGGATAGTAAAATTATAAAGACTATTATGAAGAAAGTTTTTGTACTGATTATCCTTGCTGTAATGTTTTCAATTATGTCTTGCGCCAATGCAGATAGCATGATTAATGTTTATGAGCAAGGAATTGAAGATGTACAAAATTGCACGACCAAAGAAGAGCTCAGCAATTTGACATATCGTGTCAAAGAGCAGCTGATGGATATCGCCAACCGTCCTGGTGGCAATAAGAAAATGAGTGAGGAAGATACTGAAAGGGTAATGGATGCACAGGAACGTTTTTACCGAGCAGTTGAAGTTCGTGCAGGTCAAGTACCATAATAATAGCTAACATATAAAGAATAGAAATATCTCCATTGTCACCATCCATCCCTCGTATAGGTAAGTTGGCTTCTTTTCGGATATGCATATTGTTTGGGGTAAAAGGTGATGAACGGTGTTTAGGAGTCAAAGCGGGGATATAACCGAAGACTTCAATAATGCCCAATGCAGATAGGCGGTGGCGAGGGGACTATATCTTGCGTGTTTTTTTTTATTTGTTGCATCTTAATAAAATGTTTTTAAACATGAAAATATAATCAAGGATGTGGTATCGATTAAAGACTGACAACAAAATCTATACGGCGAGTGAACTAACTGGACTTCATCTTGATGAAATGGCATTGGTCAAGATTGTTGGCAGAACTCCATCTTGGTGTTATTATAATGATGATATAGTTCAACGACAGGTTAATGCTGATATAGGATATGCAATTGGTGATGATGGCGTAATCCATAAAGAAAATGGCTTGTCTAATAATGATGCAGAAATAACGGACAAGATTGACCAATATGATATTGGATTGAAATTGTACAATGAAAAGAAATATGTGGTATCTCTGAAATGGTTTTTGAGGTCTGCATCCCAAGAGTATTCCCCATCTAAGGATATGATTAATTATCTATCCAAGAACCATTTAAACCAATTAAGAACCGTTGTAGATTTACTTGAACGTTATTACAAAGACCCCGAGATAATTAGTTTAGGTTTTGACGAGGGTACCACATTAGTGAAAGGGGTGCATTATACATTACGGTGGAATATAAAACACGCCTCAGAAGTTTATATTAATGGTCAAAGTGTATCGCCATCTAATAGGGCTTATAAGGTTATCAATAATGACTTGGGATTTAAGACGTTTACTTTACTTGTTGTAAATGGTATTAAACAAAAATCTGCAAGCGTTAATGTAGAAGTAGTCAGCGGATCCGTCATCGAAATTTCATCAAGCAAAAATAAACTAAGGCAGGGAAAAGAAGACAAGGTCGAAATTTCATGGGACATTAGTCATGCTAAGAGTGCCATCCTCAAATACGATAATGTAGAAAGGGCTATTTCTCTAAAAGGAAAATTAAATATAGAGTGCCGAGCAACTACGAAATTCGTGATAGATGCTGTTAATCGTGTAGGAAATTCGCATGTAAGAAAATCGATAGAAGTGCAGGTATGCAAGGAAAGTAATATAAACTTTCAAGCAGATAAGACTTTTACATTACCAAGCGTATCAGTAAAACTTTCTTGGAAAGTTACAGGAGGTAATGACATACGATTAAATGGAGAACCTGTCGGTTTTGAAGGTTACAAAGAAGTTTTCCCAACTAAAGATACTGAATACAAACTGTCAGCACATGATCCTTTTGGTCAAACATCTAAGAATATTACAGTCAGAATGTTGCCTATCCCTGTAATGAAATCTATTTTGGTGCCAACACCACACATTGAGAAGAGCATCATGATCGAAGACCATATACCAAGGATAAATATGCATGTTGATTTATGTACCTTATTACCGACTCCCAATTTGAACGTTGACCTGCCAGCGTTAGAAGTTACTGAACCGAATTTTGTACAGTTAGACGATAATATTAAACTTGTAGACGATAATATTCATATCGGTAAGAGACTAACGTCTGCATTTGCCTTAATAAAAAGCAAGATAACCCATAAGAGAAGTTATGGAAGAAAATGAAATTGTCAAAAGATGTGACCTCCTCAATGAGGTCCTGTGGACATGTTCAGGTGTAGATAAAAGAATATTGAGACAGTGCCCAACGGATTATGCCAAATACGCAGGTATTGGTGGAACTATCCTTTTTACTGCTTTGATGGCCATGTTGTCAGGTGGATATGCATTCTATAAAGTGTTTGCAGACGATCCCTTGGGGCCAATAGAAGATATCCATCTAATATGTGCTATTGTCTTTGGAATATTTTGGGGGCTATTGATTTTCAATCTTGACAGATTTATGGTTAACACCATGTATTCTGACGGTACTCCAAAGATTACCAAAGAAGAATTAAGGGGTGGTATGCCTCGAATAATCCTCGCTATATTCTTGGGCGTTGTCATTTCAACGCCTATTGAAATGAGAGTGTTTCAAGATCAGATAAAAGTTATTGTGCACCAGAAACAAATTACTGTAGCACAGAATCAAAGGAATGGTTCTAAAGACATACAAAATAATATTGCTAAATATCAAGCGGAAATAGATAAGGCAAGGAAAGAATGGATGGATGCTGAGAAGAGGGCCCAAGATGAGCTTGATGGAACTTCTGGAACTGGTATACAGGGAAGAGGACCAAGTTACGAGGCAAAACGTAGCGATGCCAAGGCGAAGAAAGACATTTATGATGAGGTGAAAACAAGAAATGCACCTCAAATAGAAGCATTGCAGGATGAAGTGAATTCCAATAGAGCTGAGATAACAAAGAATGTCAAAGGATTGAAGGGGTTTGCTGCTGAACTAGATGCCTTGTATTCGATGGATGGTGCGGCTCTTTTCATGGCACGCCTGTTGGTCACTCTGCTTTTCATTGCGATAGAAGTTATACCTACTTTTTTTAAGATGATGATGTCATCAGGGCCTTACGATGATTTACGCCGTGCTGAGATGCATAGGGTAAGGGTACTATCCGATAAGAAGATTTCGGACATTAACGATCAGGTAAATACGATGGTCAAAATCTCTGTAGCTAAGAATAAGTCAAAACTTGAGGCGGAACAAACGGCCAATAAGGATTTGCTTAACAGAATCGCTATGGCTCAATCTGAACTTCTACAAACTGCCATTGACGAATGGAAGGAAGAGGAAATGAAAAAAGTGAAGGCGAATCCGTCAGCTTATATAAAGACAAGCACAACATCAGAAACTAATAACATATAAATTATGACACGTAAATCTAACACAGGCATCCCAGGCCTCTCTTTCTCATGGAAGAGAGCATTGGGTATTACGCAGGCTAAGCAAAAGTTTGCGAGGGAAACATGCATACCAACTTCTAAGGCTGGAGTGGAACGGAAGATTGGAAGAATGATACTCAAGTCACTATTTGGCAAGTAGACCTTTGCCATTTCCCTATTACATTTGTCAGTGCTTTTGATTATTCTATAAGAGAATGATAAATTTTTTACTAGTTGCGTAGATGCTGTTAATTCGACATTTAGAGTTAGCAGAAGTTCCGATTTCGAGATTAACTAATCCGTTTAATCAACTCATATATTTATGGAAGCTTTATTGCCTATATTAGGGGCCATCTTGATGATTTGGTTCCTTTCGCGGCTCAATCATAGTGGGGATGACAGTCCCCGGACTAATGCCCGTAATAATGATGCGGTGTCATCTGAACCGAACGATGCACAACGTGCGTCCGCTCTTTTGAAAGATTTAGAAAACTCTGAGAAGACTATTGATACGACATGCGTCGCAGCCAGTGAGAAGAACGAAAAGAAGCAAGAGGAAAAATCATCAGAAGTGGAAGGGGAGGCTGAAAAGCTCATTCGCTCTGTTGATAGGAACTTCCTAATGTCATTCTTGCGAGGGGAGGCGGAATACCGCCATCAGCCAAGACGGATGGAGAGGTTCGCTTTTGGAGAAAAAATCAGGTTAGGAGATGTCGTTAATTTCCTCGTGGGATGTGATTTGTCTAAAAGCCTCACAGGATTGTCAATTTGCCGTACTAACATCATTGGGAGTATTGACGAAACTCGTTTTGTCAAAGGCAATAATGAGATATGCAACTATGACCTTTTGTCGTCTGTTACATATTTAAATAATGAGGGGGAACTATTGCCATTGACAGGTGAGAATGTGACCCTTAGCCTAACTCGCAACGATGGCTTGCCGATTGTTCTTTTTGTCCGCAATCACCAGATGACACCGGATGTACTTTATTTGCGTGTCTATAGCATGGTGGGCAGGACCAATGCTAATGATGATAAGCATACTTGGCAGAGCAGAAATCTTGCCGCACTGGATTCAACATTGTTGTGTTGTCGCGCCAGTTCAAATAATTTAGAAGATTGGTGGCGATTCTATCAAGCCATGGAGAATAGAACTATTGACAATATACAGCATGGTAAGCCATTGAAAGGCTTGCAGTATGCTGTTTGTGAAGGTATGTTTGGTCGAGTAACAACGAGTGACTATATTGATTGCGGCAATGCGCTGTGTAGACAGTCAAAATATTATGACGCACAGAGACAATACGAACGGGCAATACATGCCTTGGATAACCCTTCAGAGAACTTTAAGCATGGAGACTCCTACGGTGCCATTAATTTTAGAATGGTACCTTGCCTTGTATCTACTCACGACAAACCACGAGCCTTCCATTTTATGGATATCGCTTATTTTTTCAATTCTACAATCCTATTCGATTACATAGTGGTATCTGCCGATCTCGCAGATTATCGGACCATGCCTTTACTGGAGCAACACAGAGATGAGTTGGAAGAGTGCGAAGCTAAAATCATAGAGTGTACTTATCAGGCTTCTTTGACTAAGCTTCGAAAGGTTTTAACGGAAGACGCCTCGTTTCTAACTCTTGGATTCATTCTCCATCATTTATTGCGGGTAAACTCTTACAATATTGTATCTATGTGTGTATGTTGTAATGGCAATGACGGATACACTTACGATGTCGTATATGATCGTGATAAACTATGGAGATATAAATTTCAGAACTTGCTGCATGACGGCAATACCGTGGTACTTAGATATTCAAGGGCTTGCTACCAATGTGGTGATATGGATGACGACAAATCAGATCACTGCCACGATAATTCAATCATCATTCAAGTAAATGCGATAGAAGATTCCGATTTGTTCCGCATAGATGTTGCTGTTCCGGGCTTTCAGAATGACCCTAACATAATATCGGACAGCTATGGAAAGTTCTCAGACTATAAATCTTTCGTTATTTCCTCTAAGCCGCATGAGTATGATTTCTCCAAGTCAGCTGAAGAGATAATGACTGAGGTGGGTAGCCTTTATAATAAGGAAATGACTCATGCTGTGGAGTCAATGTTGGGCTTGTATCATGTTTACCTTTCGTTACTCGTTGATTTTGACACTCTCTCTGAAGACAGGAAATTCATGTGTCTGGATGCCGCGGCAAAGATAGGCTCTTGTTATATGGAGCTTAATTTGCCGGAGGTCGCCAATTACTTCCTTGATGTTGGTTATGAGTCTTGTAATTTGAACAACATGATGGAATACATCAATTGTCTTGTCGAAACAAAGGATGCGAGGGCCATGTCTATTGTTGATAAACAACTCATAATGCAGATCGATGCGCCAGATCAAATAAAGAGCGCATGGCGTGCATTCCTGAAGCGACGGAAGGCATATATACTTATTGACTGGGGACAGGTTGCTGAGGCTAAAGAATTTTTGTCGACTTTGTTGGATGACCCGTTGTGCAAGGACTATGCAAAACGTGAGCTCAGTTGGCTATCCATGAAGGAAAAGAATCAATAAGTAAGTTCTCGTTGACATCTTCCACAATGCGCTCGATGTGTCTATTCGCCGGAAGTTGTTTATGCATGATGTCGGAGTAAGACATTATATGTTTGTAGACCGTTTGGCGGGAAAGGCATACAGCAAGGGCAACTATGATGGCATTGACGTGTCGAGACATCAGGGTGCTATCAAATGGAGGGAGGTGGCTAAGGACAAGAAGATAAAGTTCGTCTACATACGTGCTACTATGGGTAAGTCGCATCCTGATGACTTTTATCGCCGTAATGTGAAATTGGCAAGACAGGCGGGGCTGAAGGTGGGCTCCTATCACTTCCAGACATCCAAATCCAGTGTTACCGAACAACTTCGTGATTTCCTCTCGAAAGCCAAACCCGATGAGCAGGACCTGATACGACGTTTTATGTTGAAATCGCCAACAAAGAGTCGCTTTGCGATTTTATTGAGGCCGTTGCCGATTATGGTTTCATCGATGCGATTTGTCTTACGGGCGCAGATGGTACAGAACCCGTCTACCGTGAAATAGCTGGAACCCTTCACGGAAAGGGTAGAAACGCTGAAGAGCAAGAGCAATCTGCTCGTGTTCAGAAAGAAGTAGATGTGGCGAGCACCATGCGAACACATCTGCACGGTCGGAGTGGAAAACGTGTGCCTATCCATCTATGCGGTCCTTACTACACTATAATGTAATCCTTGAGCGTCTCTGATATTTCACAATCTGAAAGAGAAATGGTGAAGTAACTGTGATATTAAGCTGTGTATCAAGAACGTTTCTGAGGGTATGTGTGTTCGCAAAGTGTTCGTTTTTGAGCATGAAAAAAGGAGTTACGTTGTCGTAACTCCTTGCTTTTCAGTGTAGCGGGGGTGGGCCACGATCCCACGACCTCCGGATTATGAATCAAACAGAATAATATTTTGTGATTTTCTATAAAATTTATTTGGCTGTAAATCAACTATTTATTAACTTTGTGATTGTTAAAGAAACATGGTGAAACCCCGTATCAAAACGCCTTTGTTTTCCCATTGTTTTCCCGTTTTCCAACGGTGTGACAGTGAGTTACGAAGTCTGACGGAACGAATTTCTCCAAAATGTTTTCCCGATTTACTCACTAAATAGCTCCGGACTATGGAAATACAGAAACCCAACACGACCTACAAAACGGCACGCTACGGCTGCTGCACGTTCTCTTTGATCCTTGACAAGAGACATCCGAAGAAAGGCAAGGAGACCTTCCCTGTCGCCATGCGCTACACTATCAACCGCAAGTCATGGTACAACTATGTCGAGGGCGAGTATACAGAAGAATACTTCTCCAAGATTTGCAACTTGAACGCAAAGTCTGTGCGTTCTGAGCTCTATCCGAAGAAGGTGGAGTTTGACAGTCTTTTTGATAGCTATCGAAATGTTGTCGAACGGCTGGGCAAGAACTTGAGCCTTGAGAGAATCCGTTCCGTACTCACAGGCGTGGGTGTTGATGACGAAGCATCATTCATTGGGATATGGGAGAATATCATCCATAAGTTGAAGACAGAGAATGACGGAGCACGCTATACGACCGGCGAATCGTACGAGTGTGCGCTGAAGTCCTTCAAGAAGATTATGTGGAACAAGCCTGTTGAAGGATTCAAAATCGGTAAGGACGAGCTCGTGTATTGGAACGAGGGGATGAAGAATGGTGTGAAGGATAGAGATGGGAATCTCGTCGGCAAGTTGAGTGACACCACCCGTGGCATATACCTTCGTTCCTGCCGGGTAGTGTGGAATGAATGCGTGAAGAATGGCTATCTTGTCAATCAGGAATATCCTTTTTCCAATATACGAAAGAAAGATCTTGTGGCTATCCCTACGGGTAACCGCAGACGGGAACGTTATCTCACCGTCGAACAGATGACACAGTTATATAATGTGTTCGTCAACAAGAGCTATCCTAAAGAATGGACGAGCAGTTATACTGAGCGTGCCCACCGTTCGTTGGGTCTGTTTCTGATTCAATATCTATGCAATGGTCTCAACTTGGTTGATGCCAGTGAGCTGACCTACTCCCAATATTTTTTCGACACGGGACGTCAGGCCTTCAAGTTCCGGCGCATCAAGACATCTGAACGCAGTGAGGGCGGGTCAGAAGTTGTCATTCCCATCATTCCTCCGTTACAACGCATCCTTGATGAGATTGCGGCAAAACCAGAACACAATGCGCTCGTGTTCCCATTCATTCTGATGGGAGCTTCCAATAAGGTGGAAAAGCGGAAACGGATATCACAGGAAAACTCCAACGTACAGGATAGGGTAATCAGAATCTGTGAGGATGTGCTTCACTGGGAGGTGCGTCCTTCTGGGACGTGGTGCCGCCACTCCTTTGCCACCAACCTGCGTAATGCCGGGGTAGACATCAACTACATTTCCGAGAGCATGGGACACTCAACGGCCAACAACTCCGTGACAGAGTTATACATAGAGCATTATCCCTTGGAGAAGCAGATGGAGTACAACTCTTTGCTGTTGAATATAAACAGGGAAAAGAAAAACAACAAAGAAGAATTGCTAAGTCAACTATCAACCTTGTCGGCAGAAGAGTTAAGAGATTTGTTGGCTTCCGTGAAAAAGAATTAGCATGAAGAGGCTGAGATTCTAAGAATTTTATTAACTTTGCCAATAAAGAGGAAATATGCTTAGCAAGGACGAAATCATACAACTGCTTCATAGTGAAGAAACCTATCGTGTAGAAAGAACCGTGTCGACTGGCAACATGGACAAGTTCTGTGAGGCCATTTGTGCTTTTGCCAATGACTTACCAGACTCCCGTAAAAAGGGATATTTGCTCATCGGAGCTAATGATGATGGAGCGCTTAGCGGTTTGAAGGTGGATGATGCGCTTCTCAAGAAAATAGCTGGCATCCGCTCTGACGGAAACATTCTGCCTCTTCCGGTGATGAATGTTGATCGAGTGGAATTTCCTGATGGAGATTTGCTCGTGGCAGAAGTTTCACCGTCATTACTTCCTCCTGTACGCTATCGTGGCAGAATATTTGTCCGCATCGGCCCGCGTCGTGATATTGCCAGTGAGTCTGAAGAACGTCTGCTCACAGAACGACGCACTGCTTACATGGCAACCTTCGACGCAACACCCTGTATAGGCGCGACGCTAGATGATTTGGATCTTGACTTTATCCGTAATACTTATCTCCCTTCAGTCGTGGATCCAGAGGTCCTCGCAGAAGATCACAGAGACATCAAAGAGCAACTGGCTTCTATCCGACTCTATGATCGCACACACGATTGTCCTACATACGCTGCTATCATCCTCTTCGGCAACAATCCCCGCTACTACATGCCTGGCAACTACATACAGTTTGTGCGTTTTCACGGGAAAGAAAAGGGTGGCGAGGTGCTGAATGAGCGGCGCTTCCAAGGACCTCTGTTCAGAATGCTCCCCGAGTTGGAGGCTTTTGTCAAAGATGCTATTGTCACGCAGCGGCCTGTACCAGAGACTATGTTTCGTGAGCGTACCGTTGTCAACTATCCGCATGCAGCACTGAGGGAACTCTGCATGAACGCCAATATGCACCGCGATTACCAGTCGAACATGCCCATCCGTCTGTATCAGTTCGACGACCATATCGAAATCATGAATGCCGGTGGACTCTATGGAGAGGCTCGTCCTGAGAACTTCCCGATGGTGAACGACTATCGCAACCCTATCATCGCCGAAGCTATGAAGCAGATGAAGTATGTCAACATGTTCAATCAGGGCGTTAAGCGTGTGCAGAACCTCCTCAAACAAAATGGAAACAAAGAAGCCGACTTTGACGTCTCCAAACTCACCGTATTTTGTGTCAATGTATTCTCGAACGAAGAGAATGAGTCCCAAAATGACACCCAAAACGATACCCAAAACGACACCCAAAATCTTTCTTCCCTTCAGAAAGATATATTAAGGCTCATAAGCACAAATAATCAGATAACAGGAACCGAGTTGGCAAAAAAACTTGGCAAAAGCTTGACAACCATTCGTAGGGCAATTAGAAAAATTAGCTTTCTAAAATATGAAGGCCCATCTAAAGGTGGCCACTGGATAATAGATGAATAAAGAAAAACTCACAGACTAACATTTGTGACATTGTTAGTCTGTGAGTAATCACATTACTGCATCTTCTGCTGCCTACTTGTTCTTGAACATCTTGACAAGCTCGTCGCCGTACTTTTCAAGGACAAACTCCAGGGCGGCGTTGGTGAAGGCGCGGCATCCGATCGTATTACGGGAACGGAACTTCAGCTCATCGAGTTTGACCTTCACCTTTCCTACCACCCATACACTCATGCCGTGCTCCTTGATGCCCGTGTATCTGTCAATGCCGGCCTCAAGGCATTGCAGGTCATCGGTGTGCGTGACATTCCTGTCCTTGTGTGACGGTTCTGAAACAATAGGCGACTCTTCCGCCCCGCTTTTAACAGCCGCAGAGTCAACGGCCTTTGGATTCTTCGAGAGGAAATCCTTTTGTACATTTCTCGTTGCCTCTTCCATGCTCTTGCCGGGAAGGGCGATACCTTTAGTTCTGCTCATGGTTCGGTGTTCTTAAAGATTGAATGATAAATCGTAATGTGTCGTACACGGCATGCTTCTGGTCATCCAGCAAGTCGTAGGTATTGACGCGTCGCATCTGGATGCGGTATCCGGCCCTCGGAGTAACGGTCCCGTGCTGTGCCAGGACACGCTCATGCTCCATCCATGCCTTCCACTCGGCAGCGGTGCCGATACGTGTGTCCACCTTGTTGGGCACGAGAAACAGCCGGGCCTTCATCTGAGGGTTCAGCTCCCGCAGCTGCTCCAGCACACCGACGAAGGTCTGCGTGGAGACGAGCGACTTCGTCTCGTACTCATACGGACAGACGATGGCATCGGCATAGGCAAGCATGACGGCAAGACCGTCATCCTTGATGTTGCCCGGTGCGTCGAATAGCACATAGCCGTCGAACTCCTGCGCGTTCTCCATCAGCTGCTGCATCGTTGCCGTGTCCGCGATGGGGAAGGACTGGATAACATACGGCGGTTCCGTGCCGAACTGCTGTTCGTCGATCTGTCGCTGCAAGCATGCCGACTGCTGCAAGTCCGTGTCAATGATGCAGACGTTCTTCTTCCAATAGACGAGATAGTTCGCCAAAAGAAGACACAGTGTTGACTTGCCCACGCCACCTTTCTGGTTGGCGAAGACGATAATAACATTGTTCGTGTGTTTCATGAGGTTTGGTTTTGCTCTCACACACTCACAGATGTGACAATGTGAGTATGCGAGAATGTTAGACATTATTTTCTTTTTCCCACAGGCATGCGCTCCCTTTGAAACCTGTCAAACTCCTTGCCCTTAGTCCCGTACCGGTTTACCATCCACCGGCCAAAGTCATGGTACGTCTCACGGACCACCATGATGCTCCTGGCCTCCTTGAGGACAGAGTCGGCATAGTGAACCTTAGCCTCCGCCGCCAGTTCCTTGTCGATGGCAGCGGAATACTTCTCTCCGGCAAAGACCGCCATCAGTATGCTTACCGAAGCGACGCCAGCTACGAAGAAGAGAATTTTTATCATCCACCGGTCCGTGACAGTCTTGATCACATCGACCTTCTGGAGAGCGTTTGGAAGGTTCTCGACGGTCTTGTCGAACGCCTTCATCTTCGCCTGGACATCTTCCGGTATCGCAACAGGAACGGTGGCCGGAATGCCCTCAATGGCATCTTTGAGGTCATTGATGGCAGATGTAAACTCGTTCAGCCGTCCCTCGACATACTCGTCGGCACGCTTGATGGTTTCTTCCGAGACCTTCGAGGCCGTGACCGGCTTTACGGTTGCTGGTGACGGGCCAATTTTTGGGACTGCGTTTCCTTTTCCCTGTTGGGAGCCGGAAGCACCAATCGCTATTGGCTGTGGAATACTGTTCTGTTTTGGGGCGTATTGCCCCTGTCTTTTGCTACTCATGTTAACTTGTTTTTATGCACATCGCGAGCGACTCGCAAAGTGCTGGTTAATAAATAATTATTATAAATTGTTATTTTGTTATTATGTGATAATGAGAGTATGAGACAATGTGAGTCTGTGACTTCTCACATCGACATACCGCTTGCCGCCAGCCTCTTCTCATCATCGCTCATGTCCTCCCACCGTTTTCCGCGTCTCCGTCTGCCGTTTGGAGGCGGTGGGGTGGAGTATGAGATGGCTGCATCGGTGTTGAACACACGGAGCATGTTCTCCACATTCACTGTCGGCACATTGGGAGCCGGCATGCTGAAGGCCCTTCCCGGACTTCTGGCCGCTGCCGCCTTCATGCCCTTGTGCAACCCGGCGTGCAGTACAGCGAGTCTGCCGATGGTCAGTCTGCGGTCAACAGCACTTGCCTTGTACTCCCTTCCCGACTGTGCGGTGATGTAGTAGCCCTGTACCTCTCCCTTGGAGTTCAGCGCCAGACGCGTTCGGTAGCCAAGTGCGTTCAAGCCTTCAAGATACCGGTTGAAGTCGTAGAGACGCATGTTGCCGAGAACAAAGCAGGCAGCCTGAAACACATCCTTCCTGTTCTCCCTGGAGCGTACAGCGGCGTCGGTGAGTCCGTACTCACGGCTGATCTTGTTGGCAGTAGCCGCGGCTTTCTTCCCGATCCATGAGTCAGAGACCAGCTTGCCGTCAAGCAGCGTACGGTTGACGAGGATATGCCAGTGTTTGAGACTGTCACTGTTGTCAGTATGCTCATGCTGATAGGCTATCCACTGCATCCCGGCGTAATCATCCTCACTCAGTCCCACTTGTTCCGTCATCAAGTCGTGCATGAACAGCTTCACGAGCCATTCCGACTGGTTAGGAGCGGTAATCTTCTCACAGTCCTCCTCCGACAGTGTCACCACGATGTCGAGGAACGGGTTCCTGACCGGCGAGCGGATGCGCTGCACGTCGGTCATCTCCTCAACGATCTCCCGGCAGTTGTCACCATAGACGTTCTGGCGCGCAGCCTCGGAGGCAACCTTTACGCCGTTGATAACTTTGTTCTCATCATACTCAGCCTTGGCCATGCCATAGCTGATGCTCTTAGCGGTTGCAATCATAAAGCGCAGTCTTTAGTTTGCTGATGACCTTCGCCAGCTCTTCCATGAGCATCTGATGGTTGCCGTACTTGAAGTAGTTGGCTATCCTCTGCAGGTCCGCCTTCACCTTGCGGACTTCCTGCATCATACTGATGTCCTCCTCTGAGAGACGGTACTTCGGCTTGAATCCCAGTACGACCTTCTTGCAGTACATGCTCATGGACATGCCGCAGTCGGCTGCAGTCTGCCTGATAGCCCTAAGCTCGTCCTCAGAGCAGCTGAATGTGATACGAAAATACTTGCGTTTTTTCATGGTGTATAGTTTTACGTGTTTATAACTTTAGTGATGTTTTCCCAACTGTTCATTGCGACCATCGGGAGAAGGTTCCTCCGTCATTCGCAGCGAATGACACTTCTTGCCCTCCCAATCAGCGTCAGCATCCGATAGACTCCTTACACGCAGACCGCAGAGGTAATCGTTCACGTCGTTGTGCGGCAGCATCTTCTCCGAGCAAGATATGGCATTGACATCTTTCCTGACAATCTCGTAAGCATTCCTGCCTGCCTCGTCATTGTCAAAATAGCAGCGCACATGCTTGTACAGTCTCAGAAAGGGGATGACCTTGCTGGCTTGTGAGACGGAGTTCAGAATCACATAGTCACATTTGTGACGCGCCTCGGACTTCATCAGCGTAAGGAAGGAGAGGTAGTCGAAGAAGCCCTCAAAGACACAAACCGTCGTGTTGCCATCCTGCTTTCGCCTTGTGGATATGGCCTTGCAGGTGCATATCTTTGTGGACGGACTTCTAAGTTCCCATCCGCCTTTGTCATTCTCAAAGCCGATGGCGGAGTTCATGTGTCCATACAGTTGGTAGTCCACCTGACGGCATTCCGCTTTCGCCACCTCAGGGTCTATGCATCGCTTGGCGCAATAGTCGAGAAAGTGGCTGCTGGTCAGCGGTGAGGCACGGATGTCTGTAAAGGGAGAGGGGCGCTCACGCTCCAGCTGGGTATCTACGGGGCGGTAGAACATTTCCTTATATTCCTTGTCACGCAGGATCTCCTTCGCCTTGTGGAAGTCCACATTCCAGAGTTTCCGCACGAGAGAAAAGATGTCGCCGCCCTCACCGGTTCCATAGTCATACCATAGGTTTTTCTCCGTGTTGACGCTGAACGAGGGCTTGGACTCATTGCGCATGGGCGAGAGATAGAGCAGCTCCTTGCCGGCGCGGTGACGTTTGACGGGCTTGAAGCCCTGGTTGTCGAGGTAGTAGGCGATGGATATCTGTCTGAGGATATCTGTGTCGTCGGGCTTGTATGTAGTATAGTTTTTCATGGTTAATAGCAGTTTTTTGTTGATTTGTAGACAATTTAACATAACTTTCTGTTTACAAGCATATTACGTTGTCTACAAGCGGATTGAACTTTGTAGCTGGTTGTAGCTTGGATGTCTACGCTGTCTACATCAGAAAGGTGCCTGACTTTCTCCTGTAGACAATCTAACATCTTGATGTTCAATGATTTCACCCGCATTGTCTACAAATCTACAGTTTTCGCTTATTTCATGCAGCAAGTCTCGCGTCACCGTGAAGTACCTGCCCTTGGCCGACTGTCCGGCATAGTTTCCGTAGATACCGGCACCGTAGGTGTATCTCACATAGGTGCTTGGTGTGGCATGAGGCTTCAAACGCCACAGATCCTTGAGCACGTGGCGGACAGACGCATCATCAGCCTTGACGCCTTTGTCCGTGAGCATGAGCCGCAGGTCACCGGGAACGAAGGAAAAGCTCTCCTCACCTGTCGAGGAAAGGATGTCGTCGCAAAGGTCGTATATAGCCGCCTCCACCAGACTGCGTGAGTTCATCATGATGCGCTGTAAGGCAGGCGTGAAGAGAAGAGCCGGATCGAAGTACATGCGTCCCTTGTTTGAGACTGACATCTTTCGCTCGTGCAGCAAGTGATACATCAGATGCGGAATCTCCTTCTCTATCTTTGAGAGGAAGTCCACGTCGTCGCTTTCCAGCTTCGGCACCTCACGCACCCAGTAGCGTGTCTCGCCCGGATCGATGATGAGTGGCTTATCAACGTTGTTGCTGCAAAAGACAAACTTGGCAAAGAATTGTTCCAAAGGAACATTGTCGGCTGCACTCGGCAAAATGCAAACAAGTTTGCTTTTGCTCTCGTTTGCACGACAATTCCTGCTGCACCTTGTCCTTTCCCTTTGACTCTATCTTATAGAATCGCGCGGTACTCAGGTTCTTGATGCGCTCGGAATACTCACGCTTGCTGAGCAGGGCCTCGTCCACACAGATGAGCAGCATGCCAGCCCAGTCGGCGTTGAACTGACTGCCGAAGTCCTCATTGGTGTTGAAGGTCACATTGTCACCGAACCACAGATGAAGGAAGTGCATGAAAGTGGACTTGCCCGTGTTGCGCTCCCGCGAGACGAGTACGATGATAGGCAACTTCTGCCTTGGCTGCAGATAGAGCAACTGCAAGTAGTCGTAGCCGAGCTCTTTCTGGTCCCCGAAGATGTGCTGCATGAGCTTGTCGATGTTCGGGAACTCACCTTGCTCCGGCTGATACTTCATCGGATGATAAAGGTTCCAGAACTTCCCGTCCACCACCTGCTTGGTATGGACATTGTCAGGGAAGATGATGAAGTCATCGTAGCATGGCACATTCTCTGCTACCTCCTGCCCGTGATCCTTCTTGATGGTACTGTACTTCCACCGGATGAGCTGCTTGGCGCGGGTACCGTCCGTCATCGGCTTGTACACGATCTTGTAATAATCGGTACGCACGCGGATGTAGAGGTCAGTATTCCCCTCCTGGGGAGAATACTGATTGGCTGACTGTGGGGCCGTCATGCACACACCTCCTTTCCTTCCTTTTTAGCTTTGACAGCCAACTCCAAAGCGAGGTCAGCGTCGATGACGATCTTACGGCCTACCTGGGTGATAGCACCGTCGATGATGCCGCTGCGCTTGATGCGGTTAGCAGTCGGAATGCTGCATCCGAAGGTGTCGGCGATACCTTTGATACCGAAAACTAAACGCTTGGGCTTCTCAGCCTCTGTCTTGTTCTTGTTTGTCTGATCAGAGATCAGTGTCAGGTTACTGACGAGGAAAGCGAACTGCTCTCCGGTCATCATTCAGAGCGGTGTCTGCATGAGTTCTTCAATGGAAAAGATTCCAAGTTTCATAGGTCTTGTGATTAATAATGGTTATACTTCTTGACAATACCCAAGGCGAGCCTTATCGTTGTCGGTTGCAAAGTTAGGTAGGGAAAAATAATTCTTTGTCCTTTTAATTGCGACCACAATTAAGAGGACAGAAAATGACATGAAAAATGGATAAAAAGGAGTCTCATTCCCCTTTATCCATCATTTTTCGTCTTGTCTGAGGTTCAAAAGCCCTCAATCGAACTCATTGAACAGTGGTATCCATTTCTGTGTTGACATGCGAGCATTACGGTACTTTCCTTTCCTGTACTCTGCATAATTCTCAGCAGCCTCTTCAGTGATATTATACTCTTCGCATTTGCAGAGCAGATAGGCCTCACGGGCTCGCTTCAGGTCGCTTGGCATCTTCTCTCCAAGAAACTCCGTGATTGCCTGACAGTAGTTTCCAAATGTACAGCGTTGGATGTGCATCTTTTGGATAAGCTGGAATTTCTTTTCGATCTCTTCAGGATCATTCATGCTGCGAGTCTTCTCGGAGGGTCGTCCGCCCAACAAGTAGAATAGATAGCCCAATGAGGTTGTATCCGGCTGACGCAAGCGATAAGCCCTGATTAGATCCTTCAGCGCTTCCTTATCGCCTATCAGTAGATCGTCCAAGGAAAGATAATCCTTCTTCCGTTTCCCTCCTGGTAACTTAATCTTTGAAAGCATGCGCATAATCAAGTTGTATGATTCTTCCGGCTCCTTCTTCGCCGTTGCCTCCCACCCTTTCTTGTCCCGCTCATAACCCAGTTCCAAGCTCTTCTTGACAAACATCTTGGTCAACAGGCTTTTCGCCACATACCCCATCATGCCCGACTTTTGCTTGTCTAAATTCGAGCGCATTATGGTCATCATCTGTCTCATGCCACCGTCAAAAGTACAATAATAATAGAGACTGTAGGGAAAGTCATCATCCGCATGCTCGCCCATCTTCACCATATTAAGCAAGACTTCTGGTGCGAGGATCATGGAGTAGATAAATGCCATCCGCTGTGCCATGTCTACAAACATCTCACAGCTTCTCACGTTGCCAGCTTCATCTGAAACAAAGCCCTCATCATCCAACTCTGCATAGAGGTCATCCAAATAGCAGCGCAGCAATTCAGGTCGTTCAGCCTTGAGTTGGTTAAAATAGTCGTTAGTGATAAGACACGTCTTGTTGTCTTGAACTATCTCTTCTCCTGGCTTGAAGCACTTCACCTCTCCTGTCTCAGCGTGGATAGAGATGACCTTACCGCCTTGCAGGAACTCTGCAACGATTGGATCATACTGTTTGATAAACTCGGGAGTCTCCTCTTCTGAAGGAATATCCGCGCAGTAGAGTCGGAAGATGTAGCTGCATACTTCCAGTCTGTCTTGAGGGACACAATCTGTGGCGAATTGCATCAGTTTCATGAAGAAGGAGAACTCCATCTTGCCGACACCCTCAGCTTGCTTCTTGAACGCCTCATACCGTTCTCTATGCTTCTTGTGCCATGTTACTACTTTCTCCCTGAGCACTTTTTGGTCTGTGGGCGGAACTGTCGTTTCTGTTGCCATAAACTCTCTTTTTGGTCTTGTGGTTACTATTTCAATAGGATTGTCAATGCGTTTACAAATATACGTACTAATCTTTATTACTGCAAGTCCTTTACGGATTATTCGTCCCTTTTCACAGTTTTTCAGAGTCTTTGTTTGTAACGATAGGTCCAAATTACGTTGGGTAAAAATATTTTTCGGAAATTTTCCTTGAAAAGTTGACGTAAATCAATATATTTGTATATATTTGCAACCGAGAACCATGCTCGAAGCCCGGAAGACTCTGTTTTCAATAGCAGAAGCCCGCAAAGGGCGGGGGGAAAGATGCTCAAGAGGAGCATTTTGGCATTGGGGATCATATATGATTAAGGCGTTTACTTGACGCTCTGTTCTTGACAGCTTGAAACTTCGCAAACTTCAGTTGTAGTCAAAGAACATGGCAATGGTAGATGCTCATGGGTGTGTAATCACCAAGCCAGAGGTGTATCTTACATATGTAAGGTATGCCGATGGTGTGATATACATATCGGCGTGGGCTTCTGCGTTGCTCGTTCTGACTACAATGGGCAATGCGAAGGCCTCAAGCTGTGGGACGAGTGGCTGTAAGACTCCCACGCTTTTTTCGTGTATAAAGCTTAAGTTGAACAAAATGCTCATGCCTTTGGAGTCCAGTATGACAGTGGAGTATATATGCAGACATCAGTTAATCTGCCGAAATGGCTTGATGACTTAATATTCAGCAAAATGGGCGCAAAATATTGTTGCTCAAATGCTGACATGACAGTTATCGACTGGGACAAATCTGACATATTAAACTATTTAGGTACATATTTTCCTCGCAGCTTTGCTGAAGCTTATTGCATCTTCACATCTTATTTTGAATTAGAGAAAAATACTTGGTCAAGGAAAAATCAAATATCAGTATTCGATTTTGGTTGTGGTACAGGAGGCGAGATTGTAGGCTTAGCTTATGCTATTGAAACAACTTTGCCACAGATACAAACTCTATTAGTAAAGGGCTTAGATGGAAATCAAGCAGCATTGCATTGCTTAGAAACGGTTTTTGAAGAATTGAAAAACAAAATTAATTTACACATAGATCTAAAGGTATCACCTTTAAAGATTGACGATATTTACGATGCTAATGTTATTGAGAGTATCGTTCGAAGCAAGTATGATATTATTATGACATTTAAAGCTATATGTGAATTCGTCACCAAGAGACAGTTTGAAGAAAGGAATCCTTACCAATATCTTTCATCATCATTTATCAAAAGATTGAATGATGGTGGGATGATTTTGATGGAGGATGTCACTACTTACAACAAAACTTCTCAAGATTGGCTCCCAAAGATGATGGATAGAGGCATCGTCCAAAGTGGATGCTCTGTAAAATATAAAAATGAAGGATATAATCAATGCTTTCAAGTAAGCCACTCTCGAAAGAAAAATGACAAATCGAAAGTAGCTTGGAGAATTATTAATAGTAATTGATATGGCAAAAAAAGATTGGATGCTGACAGAGTCTGAGCTAGATGATGACCAACTGCTCGTACTCAATGCCACTTTGGATAAATCTTGCATTGTAGAAGGATGTGCAGGTAGTGGCAAGTCCGTTTTAGCACTTATAAAAGCTCAACGGATTCAGAAAGAAAAGGGAGACAATTATGAGATAATTGTATTCACCAAGGCTCTATGTCGCTATATGAATGCCGGTCGAGAACAACTTGGGCTCCATAGGAACTTCACTTATTATTGGAATTGGGAACACAAGCTCAATAAACCCCATGCCGACTACATAATAGTTGATGAGATTCAAGACTTCGATAAGGACGAAATAAACGATCTTATTGGTGCTGCTGATAAGGAGTTTTTCTTCTTTGGTGATACTGCACAATCTATATACGAAGGGCTTAAGGTTACTGTACCTGTAGGAGCAATTCCAAGGCTTTTACCCTTTAACAAGAATCCTAAAACTTTCTCTTTGTATAGAAACTATAGACTTCCTCTGCCTGTAGCTAGGTTCGTACAATATGTTGGTGTTAGTCTTGACCCGTTTAACGATAAAATTTACAAAAGTCCTGAAAAAGAGATGCCAAGGCTACTGAAGTATGACACAGGACAACAACAACTAGAAGCAATTGCGTCTATAATCAAGACAAATTCCTTTACTGACGTTGGCATTTTATTGCCTGAGAATGACCAAGTCAAATCCGTCAGCAACAAGCTTAGAGAACTTGGCTTAAATGTTGAACGAAAGTTTAGCGACAAGGAAGATTGGCATAATAATGTGGATTCCCTGAACTTTACAACAACGAATCCTAAGGTCATGACGTACCATAGTGCGAAAGGTTTACAATTCGAGACGGTATTCCTGCCAATGATAAGTGACTGTATTGTGAATAGCGACAGGAAGGCACTGTATGTCGCTATGACTAGAACGTGCCGAAATTTATATATAATGTATTCGGGAAATATGCCAAGCCCATTGGATACTATTCCCTCCAGCTTATATAAGACAGTTGTAACAGACGAAATTGAAGACATTTAATTATGAGAAAGATATATTATATTCCTACATCGTCTCTCAACTTCAATAATATTCTTTCGAGTGAAAGCATATCACCTTCTGCTTTTTATTCGCATAGGAATTTTGGGTATAAGAGATGGACTCAAATAGCCGAGAATGGTCTAGAGAATGTTATATTGCTCTACGACGATCTTCGCTATTTATCACGCCCTGATAATGGTCTTGAGGACCATCCTCTTGTAGTTGCAGTGGTTCTTGATGAAGGAAATCTGGTCAAATGCGGCTCTAATGTCTATTATTGTGATCATACTGTTTATCTTGATCCTTGGTATACCCGATTCATATTCTTTACTGAGCAAGACAAGAGAACTGCTCTTTCTATGTCTGATTCCAGCTCAGAGACGAAACTGATAAGTCTTTATCGGAAAGGCATTATTGTGCGCCAACCTAATAGCTCACAATCTTACGAAATACCAAGCCTTGATAATGTCTCTTTAAATATGGTCTACATTGATTCAGATTTTCGTATCAATCGGATCAAAGGCATGCTTTACGGGTACTATATTGGAGCCAACTCATCGCTAAATAAAGAGGCTGTTAAAGAGTTGGTTGACTTACGTGAAGTATTCAACATATTGACTTCTATTCTTTCTTCCGATAGCCACATGCCAACGGATATACAGAGGGAAAGACTATATACTCTACTTGGGATAAATGAGAATAGTTTGTTCTATTCCCTGTATGACAGTTTAATAATAGGTATGATAAGTGATGGCTCAATGCAAAAGCGCGTCCAAAGTTTGTTGAACAAGGTAGAGCTGTCCAGTCTTAGCAAAAGAACATTGCTGTCAACTGATAAATCTGAAATAGTATTTGTCTCCGGCGAAGTTGACTCCATCTTGCCTATTGCTGATGAAACAGAAAAGAATATCTTCAAGTCTTGGACTCATTACTTATCAAGCTCTGAGTCAATTCAATTTAACGGGAAGTTATCTGCTATAAATAAAGATTTGGCAGATGTCCTTACGAGATTGGCAAAAAGTGTATGCGGTGATAATTGGGAAGGAAGTGAAGAAAGAAGATTCTTGAACAATATTCGTCATCACTTAAATGGGGTGCCTTTTGAGGAAGCATGGGATAATGGACTTTTATCTTCATTAGCTGCAGTACTTACCAATGGAGATGATTGGCATAAACTGTTGAAATTTATGCAGTCCAAAGGAATGTACGACTATCGCCTTGCCTTTGCATTTTATGGAATGCTGAATGGATTTGCGAATTTGACTCGCGATTTCACCGATAACCTCTTCGATGTCAAAGACCGGAAGTATGTGGCAGAAGTGTACAAAGAGTTTTACAAACAACTCTTTGGAGAAACTTTTGATACAACTTCGATTTCGGCTCCCGTTAATCAAATTCAAGAAGAAATAACACAACCGGAAGTTCTACCTTCTGGGCTGGCTCATGAGTATTCTAATTCAGACAACAATGACAACCCGAATGATTCCAGTACAAATCCTTTCCCAGAAAGAGTGCGGAATATTTTTAGCTCTGTTATCAAGAATAAGCCAAGAATTAAGCACAAAGACGAACTTGAAAAGAAACTTGAGCAAGCTATCGAAAAAAATGGGGGAAACGAAGTTCCTTCTCGCTTCTTACGTATATTGGAAGCACTTGGATGGAAAAAAACGAATCAGCCATACCTCCTAATGAAAGACGGACTGGAACCTGATAAAGAAGGAAAAGGAAGAAATCGAAAAATAGAAGTTTCTTCTCCAGACTTATTTTCCTTGCAGGAGAAGCCTCATGATAAAACTAATATTGTGAGGTCAACAATGTTCAATGATCACTCATGGTGGAAAATAACTGCCAACATGATATCAGATAAAAAGTCGCAAGAAAGATATCTGATAGATGTAGAATGGTTTGTCGGTAATCATAAAGAGATATATGTAGATCCAAAAAGTGGCAAAAGAAGTAAGGGAGTTTACTTTGGACATGATCTTTCAAATCCTAGTTTTCTAAACCGCTTCAAAAACTATTTAGATAATAAATTGCATCCGAGAAATCCTAAGGCTAATTGGTTAATACATTATTATCAAAATGTACCAATAGATAAAATTATTTCTTATTTAGGAGGCAAATATGGTGTATAACTCTATAAAGATTCATCTTCGAAGCGGCGAAGAGGTTAATGCTGTGGCTCCAGTAATAATTTCTGCTAGCCGCTCTACTGACATACCAGCCTTTTATGCCAAGTGGTTTTTCAACCGCCTGACTAAAGGATATTGTGTATGGTACAACCCATTCAACCGCAAGCCTACTTATGTCTCGTTCGCAAAGTGTAAGGTAATTGTGTTTTGGACTAAGAATCCAGAACCAATCATTCCTTATCTTCCAGAACTAGACAAACGAGGAATTCACTATTACTTTCAAGTGACTCTAAATGATTATGAGGAGGAGGGCTTCGAACCTGCCGTTCCGAAGCTACATCATAGGATAGAGGTGTTCAAAAGACTTTCTAACATGATTGGCAAAGAGAGAGTTATATGGAGGTTTGACCCTTTGATAGTTACTCCTACTTTGACAATCCGTCAGCTAATGGCCAAAGTGTGGTATGTAGGCAATCAGTTAAAGGGTTATACTGACAAACTAGTGTTCAGTTTTATTGATGTAGTGGGCTACCGAAAAGTTCAAAGTAACCTCGTCAAGGAGACAAGTCTGTATACAAAAAGCACTGTAGAGCAGGCTGAATTCACGAAGCCACAGATGGAGGAAGTCTTAGAAGATTTTGTGAAAATGAGGGATGAATGGCATAAGCAAGGTTGGGATTTGACCATGGCAACATGTGCTGAAGCAATAAATCAGAATGATGAACTTAAAGACAAATATGGTATAGAGAAAAATCGATGCGTTGACGGTGAATTAATGGAAAAACTGTGGTCAGATGATATAGAACTTGTCTACTACCTGCATACTGGAAAATTGCCCGAGCCTGACTTATTCGGTAAAATTCCGGAGATTCCTTCCACATACAAGAATCTAAAAGACAAAGGTCAACGCAAAGTTTGCGGATGCATGATAAGCAAAGATATAGGGATGTACAATACATGCCGACATCTCTGTGTTTATTGCTACGCTAATACCAGCAAAGAACTGGTTCTAAAGAACAAAGATAAGCATTCTGATAATTCTGAAAGTATCATAGAATAAGGTGTGATTAGCATTATATGTCATTTCTGGCTTAGTTGCAATTCTCATTGTGTGTCTTTTATTCCGGCATATCGTGACCATGGACTGAATCATATACAGAACTTCCATGGACGGCCCAAGAGGAGGGTAGATTCCTTCGTAGTCATCCTTAAAGTTTAAGAACTGTGATATTTTGTTTTCCCGTTGTTTTCCCACTGCCCAAACTTCCCCCAAGTTGATGGGCAGTGACTTTCTATGATAGCGTGAAGGAAGGAGAAAAAGCGGTGATACGAAACGACGTATCACAGCGTTTTCAAACGGGCAGTGTTTTCCCATTGTTTTCCCGTATAAAAAATTAAGGAGCTACGTTTTAAACGTAACTCCTTGATTTTCAGTGTAGCGGGGGTGGGCCACGATCCCACGACCTCCGGATTATGAATCCGACGCTCTAACCAGCTGAGCTATCCCGCCATCACAAAACTACATTTGTTCGTTTGCGGGTGCAAAGGTAATGCTTATTTTTTATTTAACCAAAAAATAACATGATTTTTTATGGCTATTAGACCAAAAATATGTATTTTTGTAGACGTTACATTTTTAATAATAGACAGAAGCCCACAAAGAAGGCAATGTCTTAACCGAATGTAGAAACCAACAACTAATGCGCCACACGCGTCACCATAGAGTATGGAAAAGAAGAAACTGACAATCGAATACGAACTTCACAGCCGTTCTAAATCCATCATTTGGCAACTCATCAGTACTGGCGAAGGTCTGTCACGATGGATGGCAGACGACGTAAAAGACAACAATGGCACGCTGACCGTCACGTGGGGCTCACCGATGGGTGAGAAGGAAGTGCGCTACGCCCATGTGCTCGAACGGGAGAAGAACCGAGTGTTCCGTTTCCGCTGGAGCGAGGACGACGATAACGAGGACTGCTATGTCGAGCTCCGGGTCGAACACGATGCACTCACCGACACCTATCTGCTCGTGGTCACGGACTTCGTAGAACCCGACGACGTAGACAGCATGACCCACATATGGAATCACGACCGCGAGAAACTGCTCCGGCGTACGGGCGTTTAGCACCCGCTGCGGCGATCGGCAAGAGAGAACGAAGCGGAGTCAGCAACGGGCAAAGTACCCTTAACAAAGGGATATGGCAAGAGAAAGTAGAGACAAAGTTTCAGCATCTGACTTTTTTATGCTATCTTTGCAATCTGATTCCGCATCAGATAAAATGCTTCGACCAAAGAAATTAGACATTTTCATCTCCAAGCAGTTTCTACTGCTCTTCGTGGGAACATTCTTCATCTGCCAGTTTGTGCTGATGATGCAGTTCCTGTGGAGATATATCGACGAGCTCATCGGCAAAGGCCTCACCATGGACGTCATGGCCCAGTTCTTCTGGTACATGGCGCTCATGCTTGTCCCTCAGGCACTGCCGCTGGCCATCCTTCTCTCATCCCTTATCACGTTTGGCAACCTCGGCGAAAGCAGTGAACTCACGGCCATCAAGGCCTCCGGAATATCGCTCATGCAGTCGTTCCGCTCACTCATCGTCATCACCGTCTGCATCATGTTGGGATCGTTTTATTTCGAGAACAACGTAGGTCCTCACGCCAACATGAAGATTGCCCAGCTGCTGATTTCCATGAAACAAAAGAGCCCTGAGTTGGAAATTCCGGAAGGAATCTTCTACGACGGCATTCCCAACAGCAATATTTACGTTCAGAAGAAGGACACCCGAACGGGCAAGCTTTACGGTATTATGGTATACCGGATGACGGGATCCTACGAGGACCAGGCTATCATCCTTGCCGACTCGGGCATGCTACAGGCTACGGCGGAGAAAAAACACCTGATGCTCACCCTGTGGAGCGGAAAATGGTTCGAGAACATGCAGCGCACCGAACTCTCTTCCAGTGCAGCAGTGCCTTATCAGAGGGAGACATTTGTAGAGAAGAAAATTGTACTCGACTATGACGGCGACTTCAACATGACCGATGCCACCAGTCTCAGCAACAACGCCCGTGGCAAGGGACTTCACGAAATCTTCAACGACATCGACTCGCTCAATGAGCTGAACGACTCCATAGGCCGTGCCTTCTACACACAGTCGAAGATGTTCTACTACCGCACTCCGGTACTCAACCGCACAGATTCGATCACCCAGACACACATGGCCCTGCGGAAGGACTTCAATATCGATACGGTTTTCGCCCATCTTTCTGCCGACAAGCAGCGTGCCGCCGTACAGTCGGCCCTATCCACCGTGCAGTCTGAGACCAACGACCTTGAATTCAAAGCGATGGTCACAAAAGACGCCAACAAAATCGTACGCCAGCACAAGATCGAAGCCATCAACAAGTTCACGCTTGCGCTGTCATGTCTTATATTTTTCTTCATCGGCGCACCCTTAGGAGCCATTATCCGCAAGGGCGGACTTGGCGTACCGGTAATCATTTCGGTGCTCGTATATATCATTTATTACATTCTCGACAATTCCGGCTACCGGATGGCGCGTGGTGGCATGTGGGCCATATGGTTTGGCAAGAGTCTGGCTTCAGCCGTACTCATTCCCTTAGCGGCTTTCGTCACTTACAAAGCCAACAACGATTCTGTGGTATTCAACATCGACCTCTACCGCAATTTCTTTATGAAGCTGCTCGGTCTACGCCTGAAACGTCATGTCTACGGCAAGGAAGTAATCATTACTCCCCCAGACTATCCATCAGACCGCAAGACTTTGAATGTCATCAATGATGAGGTGAGCCACTATTCACACAGACACCGCCTCTATACGGCTCCCAACATCATCAAGGTATTCTTCAAATATCATCCCGACCATGCCATAGAGCAAATCAACTCACAACTGGAGAAGACCATCAACGACCTCTCCAACACGCGCGACCCCATCATTTTGTCAACGCTGAACCTCTACCCCATCATCGCAGTGAAGGCCCATACGCGACCTTTCGAACGTCGATGGCTCAACATCGTTTCGGCTATCATCTTCCCGATAGGGGCCATACTCTATTTCCGCATGTGGATGTTCCGACTGCGCCTCTACAAAGACCTGCGCACGATTCAGCAGACAAGCGAGAAAATCATCACCCGCATAGGCCAAATCCACACAACATAACAACAGTATAATAAAGGAGAGAAAACACATGGATAAAACAACACTGAGTAGCATTGAAGATGCTGTAAAAGATATTAAAGACGGCAAGTTTGTCATTGTTGTAGACGACGAGGACCGCGAAAATGAAGGCGACCTCATTATAGCGGCCGAGAAGATTACGCCCGAGAAGGTCAACTTCATGCTGAAGAATGCTCGTGGCGTGCTCTGCGCCCCCATCACGATCAAGCGTGCCGACGAGTTGGACTTGCCCCACCAGGTGCAGGACAACACATCAATGCTCGGCACGCCCTTCACCGTCACGGTGGACAAGCTTGAAGGTTGCACCACGGGCGTATCGGCCCACGACCGAGCAGCCACGATTCTTGCCCTTGCCGATCCCCAGTCAACCCCACAGACCTTTGGACGTCCGGGTCACATCAACCCTCTCTACGCCCAAAACAACGGCGTGTTGCGCCGTTCCGGCCACACCGAGGCTTCTATCGACCTCTGCCGGCTGGCAGGCCTCTACCCTGCCGCCGCTCTGATGGAAATCATGAACGACGACGGCACGATGGCTCGCCTGCCCCAGTTGGAAGAGAAAGCCAAGGAATGGGGACTGCACATCATCAGCATCAACGACCTCATCGCCTACCGACTCAAGCAGGACACCGAGATTGAGGTCGGCGATGAGGTGCACCTGCCCACCCTCTACGGCGACTTCATGCTCATCCCCTTCCGCCAAAAGAGCAACGGATTGGAGCACATGGCCCTCATCAAGGGCAGCTGGACCCCTGACGAGCCGGTGCTCGTACGCGTGCATTCCAGCTGTGCCACCGGCGATATCTTCGGTTCCCGCCGTTGCGACTGTGGCGAACAGCTCCACAAGGCCATGCAGATGATTGAAAAGGAGGGCCGCGGTGTCATTATCTACATGCAGCAGGAAGGCCGCGGCATAGGACTGATGAACAAGATTGCGGCCTACAAGCTCCAGGAACAGGGCCTCGACACGGTAGATGCCAACGTACATCTCGGCTTCAAGCCAGACGAGCGCGATTATGGCTGCGGCGCGCAGATGCTCCGCCACCTCGGCGTGAGGAAAATGCGCCTGATGACCAACAACCCCACCAAGCGCGTGGGGCTGGAGGCCTATGGTCTGGAAATCGTTGAAAACGTACCCATCGAAGTGTCGCCCAATCCCTACGACAAGCGCTATCTTGAAACCAAGCGCGACCGCATGGGACACCAGCTACACCTTGGCTGATAAGATCTATGAGAGGATTGCGGCAAACAAGTGCCGCAATCCTTTTTAGTTTCACTTGTGATGTACGCCTTGGGGGATGAAAGGCCAAGAATATTGGCTAACTCACAGGGAACGTGATTTTACCGGACAGAGAGAAACTAATATCTAAAAAACTAAAAATGGAGAAAACAGGGAACATAAAACAGCAAAAACATTGGGCCCGCACCTTGTTGAGTTTCTTTATGGTGCTTTTCACCATGCCGTTGGGCCATGCCATCATGATTCTCATGGACAACACCATGACTGCCGGAGCCGTACACGTGGCCGCCTTCCTGATGGGACTTGCCGGACTGATGATTGTCATCATGGGCGTCTTTGTCAAGGGCGACACACGGCAGACGCTCTTTGGCTTTTTCGGCGGCCTGCTTTTTTGGACAGGATGGGTGGAATTCCTATTCCAGTATTACGCCCAGCGCTATGGTGTACAGCCCGAGATCGAGAATGGCGTTGTAGTGACAAAACCCGAATATCTTATTCTTCCTGCCACCTTCGGACTGTGGGCCATGGTGATAGTGCTCTATCTCTTCAGCTCACGCAACGGCTGCCTCTTTCTAACTTGGATACAGAAAAAACTCTTCCGCAATCATCGCAACGAGATTGTGCCCCACCCCATGTCGCGGCATGTCAGCATTGTGACATTCATGGAACTGAACATGATCCTTTGGACCTGCTACCTGCTACTGATGTTCTGCTACGACAAGCGTTTTCTTGGCGACCATCATCCCATGACGTTTCTCGTGGCCCTGGGCTGTCTGATAGGCTTTCTCTTCATGTTTCGCCGTCAACTTCGCATCAAGCCCTGGGGAGCCAACATCCGCATGTCCATTGCCTCGGTGATTGTGTTGTGGACTCCAGTGGAGGTGATGGGACGCCTCAATCTTTTCAATGAGTTTTGGGTACATCCGGAGCAACATGCCCTTCAGATCCTCCTCATCCTTGCCGCATTTCTATGTTCTGTCGGGTATATCGTATGGAAGGAAAGAAGGTTGTAAGAATATGAGGACCAGGCTGCGTACAACCAACAGTTCATCTGCTACCGGGCATCTTACACAGTGGAACGCGGATGAGGCTGTGGAGTAAAAAGACAGATTACACAATAATGTTATTTAATTTAATACATTATCCGAACCTCCCCTTTAGGTCGAGCGTGTCGGCCGAAAGGACGGGGTCATGCGTCATTGCTCCACATCCCACTGTATGGGAACATTCTTCAGAATGATAAGTCCTGTATCATCATAGCTCGCGCTGATGCCAATTTGCAGTTGCTGGATGGTGGTGGCCGTCTTCTTCACATCGGCAAACCAAGTCTTGGTGACCGGCAACTTCATGTAGACGCCCTCCGTGACAGAGTAATCATACCATCCTGCAGACTCTTGCGTTTTGTAAGTATTGCCATCTTGGTCAATCATCAACCCAGGGCACTCGCTGTTTACGCCAAAACGGATATTTATCTTGTTGGCCATCATCTTCACTTTAAACAAGAGGCTGACAGTGCCGTAGTTCTCTGACGTACTCTTGCCATAAGCACCTATCAGTTGCACGTCAATGATTTGGGCTATGGGATTGCGGAGCGTTCCGCCACAAGGCTGCTCTACGTCGGTACCGTTTGACCGCTGCACTGCCGCGCCTTGACGGTTCCCCTTGCTACCGCCGAGCGAGCCGCTGACCTTCTCCAGAGCCTTCTTACCCTTCTTCAGCAAACCACCAAGTCCTTGGGCATGAGCGGGTGCAGGCCCCAGGGCAAGCATGGCGACACACGCCATCACAAACATTTTTATTCTCATAGTCGAAGCTCTTTTAAAATGGGTTCTACTTTTTGTTTACAATATACCAGTGACCATCTTCCTCTTTCTTCATATCCACACGGGTCTGCTCTGTCTTGCCCGACGCATACTTCAGATTGAAGACCTCCGTAGCCGTACCCGTCTTCTCATTGACCTGCTCCGAAACGAACTCATAGCCTATAGGCTGCTTGTCATTCTTTTCGCCCTTCTCCTTGGCCTTCTTTACTTTCTCCTCAATCATAGAAATGAAGGCTTCTTTCTGTTCCTGCTTGTCTGCGGGGAAATAAACACAGTCGAAATATCCACGATAATCTTCGGCGATGACACATTTTATGGCCTTTTCGGCAACCGAGCGTGGTTCCGACTTACCGCAACTTGCGAGTGTTGCAAGCATTGTGACAAACATGAGAAATGATAATAGCTTTTTCATATGTTTTATTTGTTATTGGTGAAACTTGATCATAGACTTGAGATGGCGTGATTCGTGTATGTCGGAAGGGAAAATGCACGTAGCCTCCAGGACGGGCAAATCTATCTTGTGACGCCTGCCTTCAGCCAGATCGATTCCCGCAAGACGATAGGCATAAACGATGAGTTCCGTGCAATACATCTTCGTTGTGTCATTATCGTTGAACGTGTCGTCAAACAGCACGCCTTTACGGTAAACCCGCAATGCAGCCTCTGCGGCTCTTTGGGCTATGGAGTCATTTCTTGGCCGACACACCTCTCCTTTTGTCGCACGCTTTCGTGAGAAGAACCTTTCCGGTGTGTCCATCTTCACCCGGTCAGCATCGCCATCAAAGTCCGGTTCACCGGGAACGGCATGAACAATCATCTTGCTCCCTGCTGAATCAACAACAATGCCAACGTGGGAATAATTTCCATTCGCATCCGCTGCAAGGACCACGCGGCTCGTAACGCCCTCCCCCCGGCGGAACACCACATCGCCTGCACGCAGTGTGAAATCATCGGGCAGGATGCTGCGCTCTCCTACTCTTCCCTCGCAGGAAACAAGCACGACAGCCAGGCTGGCAAGCCATATTCTACCCATGGGCAGTCGCAGGTTTCTATGCAACAGGAGCAGGTGGTGAACTGATGCTTTTAAACTCATTTGCAACGGATTGACTTTTTGCAAAGATAAGTCAGCAAGGGCATTTTGACAAGAGCAACAGGTCAATTGTACTTTCTGGTGCCCATTATTTACTTTTTGATCATCTTTTTACCGATTGACATCAAAAAAGAGCTGGAAGGTCGGCGGATTCGTCTTTTTTTTGTATCTTTGTCTCATAAACCTATTGCTACGATAATGGATCAGAGCTTTGCAAAATCAATGTGTGACTTCTCTTTTGGTATGCTGTTTATGGCCCAGTTGGTATGTGCCGCCGCAATGTACTATAAGGGGCAGCGCAACGACCTACAAAAGATGATGTTCCGGTTCATGGTATATCTTGTGCTGATAAGCGTTGTCGACTTTTTCTATTTCTACATGTCCGGTAAGCCTTTGCCCACATTGTCGGCACCTGAGACAGACTTTTTAGAGATGACCGTAGTGCCATGCGCGCTATTCATTCTCATCAGGCTTACCACTCCTCGACAGAAGATGAGCCGGCTTATTGCTATCAACGCCTTGGCATATTTTATGGCGTTAGTTCTATATATCATTACGGAGAACGTGGTGGTCTATCAAGCCACACTTTTACTTACCATCATCTATTCGTTAGGCATTCTAATATATGGCTATTACGCTGTTGAAAGATTCAACCGTCAGATGGAGGCCGATTTCTCCGATGAAGAGTTGTCGTTGTATTGGTTGAAATATATCGTGTGTCTCTATGCCGGAATGTTGTCACTGTGGGTGGCAGCCACCTTATACAGTTCGGAGGTAATGGCTACTTTTTACAACCTTGTCATGATTGTATTGTTGGGTCTGTTCTGCTATTTTGTCTATCGGCAGGAGGATATGCTGAAGGCATTGGACAATCTGGACAGGGAAGAGAAGAAAAGAGGCTATACAAGGGCTTATGAGTTTGAAGGCCGCTTCCGGAAAGTGTTTGAAGAAGAAAAGATCTACCTCAATCCAAAACTTAACATCGTGGAACTGTCGATGGCAGTCGGCACGAACCGCACCTATATCTCCAACTATATCAACCAGCAGCTTCACACCACATTTTATGAATACGTCAACAAATGGCGAGTGAAACGTGCAAAGGATTTGCTGTCCTCCACGTCTTTGCCATTGGAGGATGTCGCCGCACAGTCGGGATTTAATTCCCTCAGTAGCTTCCACCGCTACTTCACCAAGTCGGTGGGAATGACGCCTCAGGCTTTCCGCAAGAAGACATTGCCTGCGTAAAGTAAACATGGACAGGGCGCAGGTTTGTAGTATCATTGCCTCAAACCAAGTCTGCCAATTGTCACCCACTCGGCTCGCAATTGTCAGCCGAACGGCCCACTATTGCCGCCCGTTCAGACACCAACTGTCGGACGATATCTATCAACCAAATTCGACAAACCTACGCTTTGTTATTGACACACTTACCTTTAGTTGTAGCCTTGCCACTATAGGGCGGCTTGAATACTCGTCCCCCGTCAGGACAAGCCCATGACAGGGCTAACAGACAAGGAGAACAAGACACCATTGAAGGAATCATGCCCACTTGTGAACTTTGTGAACAAAATATTTTTGGCAGTATTGTTTTTTTTATTTACTTTTGTCGTGATAAAAACAATAAGAATAATGAAACCCTTAATTCCGCAACACTATAATTTAACTTTATTTATAAGTTCCTGAGCAACAAAAAGTTGCCCAGGATTTTGCCATGTCAGAATTTTCACTTATCTTAGTGTTGCAAAAAGAAAACAAGCAAA
>Ga0256405_10000860_pt1 | contig 92048 bp, 85 predicted proteins | sample RumenRJG_02DNA_FD_189096 | JGI IMG/M metagenome (GOLD analysis project Ga0256405, IMG submission 189096) | Bovine rumen microbial communities from Lethbridge, Alberta, Canada - RJG_02 | ecosystem: Host-associated > Mammals > Digestive system > Stomach > Rumen | place: Canada: Alberta...
CAGAATTATTTGTTGTAACTTTGTCGCCGTTAGGGTATTTGTACATTGATTTTTCCTTTATGTTTGGCGATATAAAGTTACGAAAAATTTGTCAGATATCCTAATATTTTGTATTGTAAAACATTAACTATCAGTTAATTAAATATAATTGCAATACTTCAAAAAATCCAAGATCATCATGAGGTAAACGATGCCTAGACAACAATTAGGAATCGTGCCTTTCAACTAAATTGCAGAAGAACCCAATAATATGTTAAATTTTGAAAGAACGAACATTTTGTCGTACAAATAAGATAACTTTACATGCAAATTTTAATAACATAAATCTATAAAATCTATGAAAAAGCATAACCTTTGGATGTTAATCCTTTTCTGTGGGGTGATGTTCGCATCCTGCTCGGACAATGATTACGACCCTGACCAAGAGCGCGAATACAACCTTGACCAGAACGTAACCGGACGTCGGGAGTGTCATGCACTGAAAAACATTGCCGACGATGCGTTGAACCTGAAATTCCGTCAAATCATATTCGAATATACCAGTTTGGGGCCTGACATGAAGACACCTGTACGCCTTACCGGTGCCATTTCGATGAATCCCGCAGTGTATAACAAGGAGGCAGCACCACGCGGACTGGTGCTTTACAACGAGTTTACGTGTGCCAAGCATGGCGAGCGTACCTCCCAGAACGAGATTGACGACATCGGCCTGTATGTGAATAAATACCAAAATCTTATTCTGGTTTCAGCCGATTTATACGGATGGACTCTCACGGAGGACAAGCCGCAGGCATACTGCTGTCCGGAGATTACCAGCGTCGAGACCATCGATGCCTGGGATGCCGCCATGCGAATCCTGAAGGACGAGGGCTACGCCATAGACGGACTGCCTACCTTCAATGTGGGATATAGCAGCGGTGGCTACTCGGCCATTGCCGTTCAGCGCTACTGCGACCAGAGGCGTCCCGACATACACTGGACGCTGACCTCGGCAGGTGCAGCTCCCTTTGACTTGCACAGCGTCTATATCAGCAATATCACCAGCCCCACCTCGGGTTATGCCTGCTCGTTCCCCCTTGTGGTGGTCGCCTACAAGGAGACCTATAATCTGGACTTCGAGTACAGTGATGTGTTCGTAGAGCCCCTTGCCAGCAACATCCAGAAGTGGATTCTGTCCAAGGACTATGGAACATGGGACATCAACAAACTTATTGCGGGTGGTGATGAGGCTAAGTCCAAGGACTGCCCCGTGGAGATGATTCTTACGCCGGATGCACTCAATCCAGAGTCTGCTCTCAGTAAAAAACTGGCCAGCAAGCTACGTGAAAACTCGCTCTGCGGTGAAGGGCAGACCTGGCAACCCAGTACCAAGACCAAGTACTTTATAATGCACTCTGCCGGTGACAAGTATATGGACTGGCATGTAGGCGAGGAGATGGCCAATTATCTGAAGGGTCACGGTTGTAACGTCGAAACCGAGTTTGAAGACTGGGGTAACCACGTCGATTACGGACTTTTCCTGCATATCGGCAAGACCATCCTCATGATGGAGGACTGTATGCCTGACAAGGATGATGTCAGGGAGCAGGCCATAAAGGGTGCTATTGACAAGGCTAAGGAATATATCAGGGACAAAGTATATGAGATTACCGGTGTCTCTCTGTAATCCGCAAATAATAACATAAAACAAGAGTAATTATGAATCCGAGGAAAGCACTTCTCTTAGCCATGGTTTTTACGACCATGGGTACGTGGGCACAAGGTGTCCTGGGTAACTTGCCAGAGGTAGATCTCAGTCAGGTTGAGATTATATCTGTCAAAGAGGTTGAGTTCGGCACCCGCGACAGTATTGTGGTGGATCCGGTTACCGGAAGGGCCGACACAATATGTATCGACGAGGGTATCACGTCAATAAAAACCATAGATGGTGAAATAGGGCCCGCACGTGCGCCTCGCCGTGCTCCCAATACAGATGACTATAATCAGTATGGGGGACTGACTGATGCAGGCATGCAGGTGGCCAGTTCCGGTGCCTATCTCTATACGTATAAATACCCGTCAATAGATGCTGACGGCAACAAGGTTGTCCTTTCGTCCATGATGGGCGTGCCTCGTGCCCAGTTCCAATTCGGTTTTGCCAAGCCTAACAACTTGCTTATCGCATGCCATGAGACCATCACAAGCAATTTTGAAGCTCCTACCAATTATAACAACGAAGGCGGTAGTTTCAAGACGGGTGTCGGCATGATGCTGATGTACACCCGCTATGACCGTTTGCGTCAGCCGTGCTGTCTGGTCATCATGCCGGACTACGAGGGTTATGGCATTACTGCCGACCGAGCCCATCCCTATCTTTATCAGGAACTGACCGCCCGTCAGGTCGTAGATGCCGTGCGTTATGGGCTGGCGTTTTATAATAGCCGGGTCGGGACGGCCAGTGGTACCTTCGAACCATTCGAAAGCGACTGGCAGAGTGTTAGTCTGGGCTATTCGCAGGGCGGCAGCGTAGCACTGGCAGTGCATAAGTTTATAGAAGAGAACGGACTTGCCAATCAGTTGCATTTTGCTGGTTCGGTCTGCGGAGACGGTCCTTACGACCCTGTAGCCCATCTGCGCTATTACATTACGGACGATGGCGATAACTATAATTCCGAGGACAGTAAGAAAACTGCCCACATTGCAGGTTCGGTGTCCATGCCTATCGTCATGCCGCTCATCCTGAAGGGTATGTGCGACAGCAATCCGCTGATGCGACAGCATACGGTGGATGAATACCTGTCTCAGAAATTCCTGTCAACCGGGTCTCTGGATATGATTGAAGCCAAGAAGAATCCAAATAAGTCAGATCAGTTCAGCACCGAGGACGTTACCAAACGTTATCAATGGCAACGGAAGTATGGCTTGAATAATTTTGTCAAGATTAAAGACCCCTATAGTAGCTCGGATGGCTCATTCAGGGTATATTATACTCCTGCTCAGGTGTGCGAGATGTTCTACGAGGCTTCAAGCCCGTTCCTGGGAATAGGTCTGTTCGGTGACTACACGGTATTTGCCAAACTACAGGAGATGCTGACTCCGGAGTGTTATGAATACTTTACAACCACATCTAATTTTGAGGATGCCAACGGCAAGCGCGTGATACCTACTGAACGTGGATTCATGCAGGACCTGCACCGCGCATTGGAAAGCAATAACCTGACCGTGGGATGGACTCCCAAGCATCGCATTGCTTTCTACCATTCGTCTTACGACACGGTGGTGCCATTTGTCAATCTGTGCTCGTTTGTCAGGAACCATCCCGAACTGTCTTATTACATTAAAAGCCCTTCTGCACGACTAAGTGCCGCCAACTCCCAGCCAAGCAAGGTGGTGTTTGACTTAGCAAAGGCCGATGTCTTTATCAACGACATTAACAGTAAGGATGACCATATAGGGGCCGGTAAGGATTTCTTCATGATGGGCAACAAGACGGGCACTTCGCCCGACTATGAGTTGTACAAGTGGGTAATTGAGGGGAAGTAATGAAGATGTAAATGCAAATAAAGAGTAAGGTTATGAAAAAGAAATATATCATCCTTGTCATGGCAGCACTATTACCGTCTCTGGTATTTGCAGAGAAGGTGCTGGGGACGTTGAGGCTGACGACTCCGTATATAGATGCTATATGTGTATATGATACTGAAGCTAAGACTGCCACCCTGGGCAATGGCTATACATCCTGTATCAACCACTACGAGAGTTCAGACCTTTACATTCCTGGTTATGTGACCTATCAGGCTGAATCCTACAGGGTCGTTGTCGGACAATTTGCTTTCCGCCTGTGTAACAAGCTGACAAGAGTGACCATTGACGAAGGTGTCGAGCATATTGGCAACTATGCCTTTGTGGGTTGCTCCTCACTGAAGGAAGTTACACTGCCTGCTACATTGAAGACAATCGGAGCCGGTGCTTTCTGCAATATCGGCAGTCTGAAGTCTATGCACTGCAAATCGACTGCTGCTCCCACATGGCAGTGGAACGACGTGTTCTCAGTGCTCGGTACCAATAAGAGTTTGCGGGAGAAATCCCTGGGACGTACCCTTTTTATTCCGGCAGGCTGTATTGACAGCTATTTGAACACTAAGTTTGACGGCACCTCGACAGGCACGCTGACCAAAGCCAACGAGAAAGTGGGTTGGGAGGAGGCATTCGACCGTATCTATGTGCTTAGCGACGTGCCTTATTCCATCAATTCGTTAGATGAGTTCAAAGCTTTCCGTGACCGGGTGAATAACGGCACGGCTACGGCTTATTATGGGACTACCTCTTTTAGGCTGACGACAGATATTGACTTGTCGGGAATTGAATGGACGCCTATCGGAACGAGTGCGCAATCTTTCAGTGGTACCTTTGATGGTGGGGGGCATGTCATTAAAAACCTTAATATTAGTCGCTGGACTAGCCCATTCGGTACCGATACCGATGAAGCGAATATGTATCAGGGGTTATTCGGTAAAGCCTCGAACGCCCAGATATACAATATGCACCTGCTGAATCCCAAGGTTACGGGTAATGACTACGTAGGTTGCTTGCTGGGCTACGCTACAGCGGGCACTCATGTCGCCGATGTGCTGGTGACCAGTAATTTTTCTGATCCAGACACTCAATCCACTGTTCTTAGCGCGGGGAGCGGCGGTGGCATCGTAGGCAATGCAACGGATGGTACTTTTGAGCGCTGTATGTTCCGTGGGATAGTGAGATGTCATGGCTGGACAGGAGGCATCATCGGCAATATTCAAAACACAGCGACCATCAATGACTGCTCGGCTGCCGGTTACCTACGGAGTTACAATTCACAAGAAAACTCTGTTATTGGTGGTATCGTAGGAGGTGCCAACTTGGTCTTTGTCAATCGCTGTTTTGCCAACAATAATATTATATTCCCAACGGGTAACAATAATGGAGTAGGACTGGTAATAGGAAAAACCACCGGTACTAAGGAAAGCGTTATTTCAAGCACCGTTATGAGGTATATGAATATAAATAATTCCCCAATAGGATATGTTTGTTATGATGCAACAGTAGAGCAGAGTTGCAAAAGATGGCCAGATGATTCTGACATGAAAACCAATTCAAGGACGAAAGTATGTCTGGGCGAGGATGAATGGTATTATTTTAAGGAAAACTACGAAGACTACCCTGTGCCTTATACGCTGAAGGATATGTATATTGCCAGCTGTGTTAATCAAACGGCAGAAAATGGTTTGGTCTATCGTCCTGCCGGTGAGAATCAAGAGAGCTACGAGGTGGTAGGCTATACTGGAAGTGCTACGGAACTGAGCATCAATACTTATAACGAGAAGCCTGTTACAGGCATTTTGGAAGATGCTTTCATGGAAAATACCACGCTGACTGAAATTACCCTCGGTGATAACATAACAACCATTGGTGCCAGTGCATTTGAGAACTGTGATGCCCTGAGAACGGTTAACTTTGGCTCTTCTGTGAAGAGAATAGGCGACATGGCCTTTTACGACTGTGACGCCTTGACCGGCATTACGCTGCCTAATTCTGTTATAGAAATTGGTGAAGATGTCTTCGTGGATTGCGACGAGTTAACCAGTTTCACTATCGGTACGGGCTTTAAAAATCATACCGGCAATTTCCTTGCCTATTGTCCTAAACTGACTTCGTTGTCAGTGGCAGACGGAAATGTCAATGGCTATATCAGTGTGGACAACGTGCTGATACACAATCACAAAGATGGAAACAGTTACATTGCTCTCTGTGCTCCAGGCAAGACGGGCGAATATGAGATGTCTGCAGAAGGTCTGACAGGCAATTATGTTTGGATGTTGGGCGGCTGTTTCGCTTCTTGTGAAGGGCTGACCGGCATCACATTAGCCCCAAACTTGAAATACATTTTATGTGAGTCTATATTCGAAGACTGCTACAATCTTCGCTATGTGGACATGAAGGATGTTTATGATTTAAGAGATTCAAGGAAGCAGACAATCCACCATGTGAAGGTGGACCGCGATGACCCGGACAATCCGTTCTATGACTTGAGCGACTACACCATGATCTACCTGCCTTACGAAAACACTGCCGAGGTAGGTGAGTTCAACGTTGTCATCGATGGTAAGGCAGAACGGCTGGCGTTGGCCGAGGATTGGGATTTCAAACCTCGTGTAACACCTATTACGGTAACAGATGGTGTAATATTCGAACGGAGCCTCGAAGCTAATTTCGTTGAGTACCTGACAGATACCGACGAGGATGTGGTCGTTGATGGACAAACGGTGAAGAGACAGGACGCTACATACGAATATGTCCCTGCCGGCTACACATGCTATCTGCCATACCCGGTGACGCTGACCGACGAGGATGTCAAGGTGTACAAGCCTACTGGCAGTGAGGTCGATGAAGGCGTAACAACCATTACCTTTACCGAAGTGGTCAGCAAGGAAATGGCAGCCTATACACCTTATTATTTAGTAGTAAGTGGTGAGGATGAAGTGGACCTAAGTACGGATGACAACGTCATGGTGGGCGAGGTTGCGGACAATGCATGGGCAGTAGGTGACTTCCAGTTTAAAGGTACATTGGTGGAGATACCTAACACTACGCTATACGATGCCCAAAAGCCTGCCTATATCCTGCAGAGCGATGGCAAGTGGCACAAGGTGCCACAGAACCAGCCGAAGGCTTACATAGGTCCCTTCCGTGCTTATTTCCAGGCTGTTAATGCGAATACTGCCCGTGCTCTTAACATGGCATTCGAAGAAGGTGAGGCGACTGGAATTGATGCAGTCATCCGCACCATCAATGCCGATGGTACCGAGCAATATTACGATATGAACGGTCGCCAGCTGAGCAGTAAGCCTAATAAGGGTGTGTATATCCATAATGGTAAGAAGTACATTAACAAATAGAAGGATACAACGATGAAGAAAATATATAATAAACCTAGTCTGCGACTGCTTCAGGTAAGTTGTGAGACTCAGTTGCTGGCAATCAGTCTTGAAGGTGAGTTTGATGACGATGAGAACTACGATGACTGGGATGACGATGGCGGTCAGTAGAATTTAAATCAATTGCAATGAACCCCGAAAGTTTCAAAAAAAACCTTCGGGGTTCACTGTATAAACCGGCTGCTTTTGATGTGTCGGAAATTAGGTGGGGGATATTCCTACGCCTTTCCTACGCCTTTCCTACAGTTATTGCTGTATGCTTGCATATTTCCACGATTGTCATCATGGCTTTTTCCATGCTTTGTACGGACACGAATTCGTGCGGGCCATGGAAATTGAGACCTCCGGCAAAGATGTTGGGGCAGGGGAGACCCTTGAATGAGAGCTGGGCACCGTCTGTTCCGCCACGGATGGGGACGACCTGACAATGCCCGCATGTCAGTTGGATGGCCTTTTTGGCGATGTCGGTTATGTGTGGTTTGTCACGCAACTGAGATTCCATGTTGTAGTATGTGTCATTGATTTCCACCAGGACAGTGCCGTGGCCATATTTTTCGTTAATCCGTTCGGCTATGTCCAGCAGTACTTTCTTGCGCATCCCGAACATTTGCTGGTTGTGGTCGCGGATAATGTAGCTGAGTGTGGCCTCCTGTACCCCGCCTGTGATATTCATCAGGTGATAGAAGCCCTGGTAGCCGTCGGTTTTTTCCGGAACTTCGTTTTCGGGCATCAGTTGTGCAAATTCGGTTGCAATAAGTATGGCATTGCGCATTTTGTTCTTGGCGTATCCTGGATGTACGCTCAGGCCCTTGACGGTGACCTTGGCACTGGCGGCGTTAAAGTTCTCGTATTCCAACTCGCCTGCTTCGCTTCCGTCCATTGTGTATGCCCATTGACAACCAAAGTGCTCGACGTCAAAAAGGTGTGCACCGGCCCCAATTTCCTCGTCGGGATTAAAGGCAACCCGTATCTTGCCGTGTTTTATTTCAGGATGTGCCATCAGGTATGTCATCGCTGTCATAATTTCTGCAATGCCGGCCTTGTCGTCTGCTCCCAGCAGCGTATGGCCGTCTGTGACAATCAGGTCCTCGCCGACGTGACGCAGTAATTCGGGGAACTGGCGTACGCGTGTGACAATTTCTCCATTACCGCTATCCTGGCACAGGACTATGTCCTTGCCGTCGTAGTTTTCAATCAGCCGTGGGTGTATGTCGCGGCCACTGCAGTCCGGACTGGTGTCCATATGGGCGATGAAGCCGATAACGGGCACGTTTTCGGTGTTGGCAGGCAGCGTTGCGTACACGTAGCCGTGCTGGTCCATTGTTACTTCCTGCATGCCTATGGCTTGCAGCTCATCGTGCAGATATTGTGCCAGAATCAGCTGCTTGTCTGTGCTGGGGCATTTTGTGTCGTTATCTTCACTGGATTGTGTGTCGTAGCTGATGTACTTGAGAAATCTGTCTGTCAGTTCGTGGTTCATGGTCTGTAGCGTGTTTTGGTAAATGTATGTCGTAACAAAGATAGGGATTTTTAATGGTTCGTCCAAATACTTTTGCCGGTTTGGATTGTTTTTCGTACCTTTGCCATTGAATGATAGACAACGCTACAAAGGAAAAGATATTGGAGGCTGCCGGAATAGTAGATGTGGTTTCGGATTTTGTTACTCTGAAGAAGGCTGGTGCCAATTTCAAGGGACTGTGCCCGTTTCATGATGAGCGTACACCCAGCTTCGTTGTGTCGCCGTCCAAGAACTACTGCAAGTGTTTTGGTTGTGGCAAGGGAGGTAATCCCGTAAGTTTTATCATGGAGCATGAGCAGTTGTCTTATCCCGATGCGTTGCGCTATTTGGCCAGGAAATATGGTATTCCTGTACAGGAGCGTGAGCTGACCCCGGAGGAAAAGGCTGCCGAAACTGAGCGTGACAGTATGTTTATCCTGAACGAATGGGCTTTGAAATGGTTTCAGGAGCAGATGTACGAAACGCAGGATGGTCGTGCTGTGGGGCTGGCTTATTTCCGTCAGCGTGGATTCCGTGATGATATTGTGCGTAAGTTCCAGTTGGGCTTCTGTCCCAAGGGAAAGGACAGTATGACGAAGGCTGCTCTGAAAGCGGGATATCGCGAGCAGTTCCTGGTAGCGACCGGCCTGTCCGTAAAGCGCGATGACGGCAGTCTGTATGACCGATACTGGGGACGTGTAATATTCCCGTGGCATACAGTTGGCGGGAAGGTGGTTGGCTTTGGCGGTCGTGTATTGGATGCTGCGACCAAGGGTGTTGCCGGGAAGTATCAGAATTCCCCGGAATCCAGTATTTACAGCAAGCGCAAGGAACTATACGGATTGTTCCAGGCCAAGCAGGCGATAAACAAGCATGACCTTGTATATATGGTGGAGGGATATACGGATGTTATCTCCATGCACCAGTGCGGTATCGAGAATGTTGTAGCCAATAGCGGTACGGCGCTTACAAAGGAACAGATACATCTGCTGCATCGTTTTACAAATAATATCACGTTGCTGTACGATGGTGACGAGGCTGGAATCCATGCTGCGCAGCGTGGTACGGATATGCTCTTGGCAGCTGGAATGAACGTGCGTATCCTGCTTTTACCGGATGGTGATGATCCGGACAGTTTTGCCCGCAAACATAATGCGGCCGAGTTTCGTGACTATGTCCAGCAGCATCAGGTGGATTTCCTCCATTTCAAGATGGAGCTGCTTTTGGAGGAGGCGCAGGGCGACCCTCGCAAGCTAAGCGAACTGATAAACGATATTGTTGCAAGTATATCTGTAATCCCGGATGAGATTACACGCACCATATACATTACTCAGACTGCGCAGACAATGCGGATGGACGAGGACCTGATAAAGCGTGCTGTTTCCCGTCAGATTTCCAAGATACGTGAGGAGGAACATAAACGCCGTATCGGTGGGACGCAGAACTCTGACGAGGTAAATGCCTCGGACACGGAAACGGTTAAAGCCGAGGTTCATAAGCAGGAAGGTAAGACGGAGACTGGCCTAGCTGTAAAGGCTGTATCAAATCCTGATGATGCGGCGACAAATGGCATCGAGATGCTTTTGGCGCAGCTCATCGTCCGATATGGTGAACGAAAGGTTTGTGAGGTCGAGACAGAGAATGGCGGGAAACGTCAGTTGTCAGTTGCAGAGTTTATATTCCATTCGTTGTCTCAGGACGGCTTGTCGTTGCGTAATGCAAATGCCGCATTGATCATGGACGAGGCAATGAAGCATCTCAATGATAATGGCTTTGCCGCCGAGCAGTATTTCCTGAATCATGAAGATCCGGGACTTTCCCAATTGGCATCACGCCTCAGTATGGACCGTGAGCAACTGAGTATTTATCATGGCAAGGAGACAGCACATGACGAGGAGCGCCTAATGGATACTACAAATCATATCCTTGCGGATTTGAAACTCAGCATAGTACGTCGTGATATCAAGGGTATCATGAAACAGATGAAGGACTCGTCTCTTTCTAAGGAACAACGTGTGCAGGTGCTGGTTAGGTTCAAGGAGTTGAAGGAGGTCGAAGCTCGTCTTGCCAAGGAGGCTGGTGACCGTGTACTGTAATTTAGTCCTTATTTGATAAGGCTCAGGAATTCCTCTCGTGTTTTTGCCTGGTTAAAGGCTCCGGAGAAATCGCTGGTAGTAGTAATGCTTCCTTGCTTTTGGACGCCTCGCATCTGCATACACATGTGCTGGGCTTCAATAACAACCATTACGCCCATGGGATGTAGTGCTTCCTGAATGGCTTCACGTATCTGTTTGGTCATTCGCTCCTGTATCTGCAGGCGGTGGCTGAAAACATCTACGACGCGTGCCAGTTTGCTCAGGCCTGTAACTTCACCATTGGGTATATAGGCAATGTGGACAGTTCCATAGAAGGGTAGCATATGGTGTTCGCATAGGGAGTAGAAATTGATATCCTTGACGATAACCATCTGGTTATATCCTTCTTCGTGGAATTTGGCACTGTTCAGGATTTCAATGGGATCCTGGGTGTAGCCTCTGGTTAGTCGTGCCATGGCGCGTGCCACGCGTAATGGCGTCTTCACCAGACCTTCACGTTTAGGATCCTCACCTAATAACTGTAGTATCCGGTGCACTGACGATTGAATCTCCTCCAAGGCCGATTCCGGTAGAGTCAGATTGTTCAGGTATGTGTTCTTGTTCATCCTTGATTTTCTCGTCTTCGTAGATGTTAATGACACTCTTAATAATGGCAGCCTTTGGAAACCTGCCGCTGCGGCGCATTTGCTTTAATAATTCTTCTGCATCCTCGCGCTTCTGGAAATCGCCTATACGGCACGTCCAGTGTGGGGACTTGAAATGTGTATAGACTGTATGTTCGCTATACCAGATGCGTGCGCGATTGCCCAGAGTCTGTGCCTCAATCTTGTCGTTGTGTGTATTGCCCCCTGAAAACACTTGAATACGCCATCCGTCTATGCGTAGGCGTTTACGTGGCATTCTCTGCTGGGCATCAATGGTGGCACTGGCTGCAAATGCAAGAACCAGTGCCATGATGATGCTGTAGATGAATGTGTGCTTCATCGCTTTGAAATTATTTCCACGCATCGATGATTGCCTTGAAATCTGCTGCCTTCAGTGAGGCACCGCCGATCAGACCTCCATCGATATCTTCCTTGCCGAATAATTCAGGTGCATTGCTACCCTTGCATGAACCGCCATAAAGGATAGATGTCTCGTCGGCAACTTCCTTGCCGTATACATCTGCTACGCAAGAGCGGATATAAGCGTGAATCTCCTCAGCCTGTTCCGCGGTGGCTGTCTTGCCTGTACCGATGGCCCAGATGGGCTCATATGCTATAACAATGTTCTTCCACTGCTCTGCTGTCAGGTGGAATACACTGCCTGCAAGTTCTGCCTTACATACAGCTTCCTGCTCATTAGCTTCGCGCTGCTCAAGAGACTCTCCGATGCAGAAGATGACTTTCAAACCGTTAGCCAGGGCCAGGTCAACCTTCTCCTTTAAGATCTCCGGGGTCTCGTTGTAGTATTCGCGACGCTCGCTGTGTCCCAGAATTACATACTCGGCACCTGTTGACTTAACCATTTCGGCGCTTACCTCGCCTGTGTATGCACCGCTTGCCTTGTTAGCGCAGTTCTCGGCAGAAACAGCAATGACGCTGTCCTTCAGAAGATCGCTGACAGTAGCAAGGTGTATAAATGGTGTACCAATTATTACATCACAGTTTGGCTTTTCTGCAGCCAACATCTCCTTCAACTCGGTAGCCAGAGCTACGCCTTCCTGCAGGTTCTTGTTCATTTTCCAGTTACCTGCTACGATGTGCTTTCTCATTTTATTTGTTTTTAATGGTTTATGAATTGTATTTTTGTTTTTTCTGTATAGTGACCATATAAAGTCCAGTAATGTGAGCAGTAACAGTGGTATGACGTACAGGCTGAACAATGCTATTACATGCTGACGCATGGTTTCCTGTTTCTGGTGTGCCCACTTTAGTTCCTCTACCGGTGCGTTCAGTTCTTTATAACCTGGTAATTGGGATGATGCCCATTTGCCTTCTATTATGCTTCCGTTTAGCAGAATAAGTCCAGGGTTACTGCGTATCGCTGTCTTGAGAGCTGTCTCGTCGGCTTGGCAGAAAGGGTATTCGGCTCCAGTAATATCACACCAGTTCATTATACCGTCATGGTCGCTTCCAGTTAGGCAGATTAGCAAGTAGTGGTTTCTCTTGCAATAATCCGTCAATTCGGCCAATCGGTCCATTACTCCATCATCGGCGACCTCCAGCCGTGGGGCTATTAACAGGAATTTCCAGCCAGGTGTTGCGATGATACTGTCTGTAAGATCCTGTCCTGTTTCGGTGTCCAATATCATAAGGTCTGATATGGGCGGCACCGTGCCATCTTCCTTCCATGCCATTTGCTCTGCCAGATCTGCGCCTATGTGATATGGACGAAAGTCTATAATTGGCAGCGTGTATATTGTATAGCCCGCAAGCAGGAAGCCAAAGAGCCAACTGTACAATGCCACAAGCCACTGGCTGTGCTGACTGATGAGCCTTTTCCCCAGATGATGCCATTTCCACAGGATAAGAGCAACGGTCAGTAGAACTATGTTCTTGCCGAATGTCTGCCAATTGGTTAGTTGTATGGCATCTCCAAAACAACCACAGTCATGTACGGGATTGGTTATTGCAAGATACAGTGACCATGGTGTGAAGAGCAACATCATTAACAGGACTATACGTGATGTCCACTTCCTGCGTATGCCGAACATTAGATATATGCCCAGGCTGAATTCCAACAGAGCAAGAGCGACTCCTAATGCCAGAGGCATATAGGTGGGCAGGTCATTGCTAAAGCCAAGGGCTGCAGCATAATCCTGTATCTTGTATTCGGTACCTCGCGGGTCGATGATCTTGACTGTACCGGAAAATACCAACACAGCTCCCATCAGGATACGGCATATGTTGACAGCCATAACCTTCAGATGTATGGAATACTGGTCTTTACTCACCGAAAGTCAGTTTTATGAGGCCGAAAACAGCATAGTTCATCATATCCATATAGTTTGCATCTATACCTTCGGATACGAGTGTCTCTCCGCCGAGAGACTCTATCTGTTTTGTGCGGAATATTTTCATGAGAATGAGGTCTGTATAGCTGGATATGCGCATGGAACGCCAGGCCTCGTCATAGTCGTGGTTTTTGCGGAGCATTAGTTGCAAAGCTTCCGTTGCATAGCGGTCATAAGCTTCAAGTGCTTCTTCCGGTGTCATGTCATCTGCAACATCTGTGGCACCAAGTTCCAATTGGATTAGGCCCACTATGGCGTAGTTGACAATAGCAATAAACTCTGGACGGATGCCTTCATCCACCAGAGCTTCCTTCTTCATTTCGATAGAGCGTATACGATTAGCCTTGATATAGATCTGGTCCGTGATGGACTGTGGCCTCATTATGCGCCATGCTGCTCCGTAGTCGTGAAGTTTTTTGGAGAAGAGTGCGCGGCACTCGTCCATAATCCTCTCAAATTGCTCGCGCGTTTCCATTATAGGTTTATATAATAGCAAAACCGGCTCCCGGCCGGGAACCGGTTCTTGTATCTCGTATTTATTATTATGCTTGGTTTAGCTGTATTTCAAAATCTGACCTGGACGCAGAACAGAATTCTTGCTCAGATTGTTCATCTTGCACAACTCACTGACACTAATGCCACGTTTGCGTGCAATAGACGAGATGCTCTCCCCGCGAGCTACGCGGTGTATGTGTGAGCGGACAGCTTGCTTGCGTTCTGCCTGGAACTCTTTACTCTCCTGCTGTTTAGCTTGTGCCAGAGCCTGCTGTTCTGTCAACTCTTCTCCCTCGCCACCATTTTTCTCGCTGTTAGCGGTGACACGGTCTGATTTTCCATTGCTGCGGAATACATAAAAATCCGAGAGAACATCCTGTGCCACGAAATCGAACAATTTCTCCGGGTCAATAAACTGTCCAAGGAAGCGTGTCTCGAAATGCAGGTGGCTTCCTGTTGAACGTCCTGTATTACCTCCCAGTCCGATTGGCTGTCCTGCCTTGACAGTCTGGTCCTGAGTACAAAGCTGTTTGCTCAGGTGACCATATACGGTTTCAAGTCCGTTAGGATGACGGATTACAATGTATTTGCCGTAACCATTTCCATTGTACGCAACGATACGGACCTTACCGCTGAATGCAGCATATATGGTGTCGCCTACATATACCTTGATGTCGGTTCCGTAATGATTGCGGCGGAATGATGCACGATAGCCATAATGGCTGGTCACAAGACGGCTCTTGCATGGCATGTGGAAACTGCGGAGATCAATCTTAAATTCCTTTGGCAGTGCTACACCATAGTTGGTGGTGTACTTGTTTGACCAGTTTGGATATAGCGATGAAGCAGGGTTGGAAAGATTTTCCTCGTCCAACATACGTATTATGCTGAGTGAGTCGATTGTGCGGATACTTTTAGCTGCAGGAGCTACCATGGCCATACGATCCTGTGCAAAGGTTGCGCTGGAAAGAGTTATGGCCATGAATAGGAATACTGTCCTAATTGTATTTTTGCTTTTCAAATTCATCATATTTTGTTTCATCATTATCTTCTGCTAAGTGTATCGTTAAGCCTCGTCTACCGAATACAAGCGATCCATATTGAGGTCACCCAGGTCATATATTTCTTCCTGTTTGAAGAAGCGCTTGAGTTCTGCCTCGGCGGCCTCCGGTGAATCCGATGCATGCACAATGTTCTGCTGATTGCTCATGCAATAGTCACCACGGATTGTTCCTGCATCAGCCTTACGGCCATTGGTGTAACCTGTAATATAGCGTACTACTGCAATTGCATCAACACCCTCCAGACACATTGCTATAACGGGAGTCTTCTTCATAGAAGCCTTGAGTGAAGGGAAGAAAGGCTTGTTCAGAAGGTGCGAATAGTGCTGCTCAAGTATAGCATCGTCCAACTGCATCATCTTCATTCCGGAGATACGCAGTCCTTTCTTCTCAAAACGGCTTATAATTTCTCCAATCAATGCCCTTTGAATTGTGCTTGGCTTGAGTAAAACGAGAGTTTTTTCCATAGTTTGTTTACGGTTTGTGATTGTGTAATAACTTTCACAATATACCCATATCGGCGGCAAAGTTACGAATTTTAGTCGGAATATCCTCAAAATGAGGGTATTTTATTCGTTATTTATGCTTTTTTAATGTTGTTTATACACTTTAAAGGCATTAGGTGTTTGCATAAATCTAGTTGAGATGTACTTTTACTTTTGCCATAAACCGTGCACTTTCTGTAGGCATTGGAGCCTCTAACAGGGTACCTATGCCATACAATGTGTTGGTAAGATTATAGGCGTCCAATGATATGGTCAGTCTCTTTTTCCATTTCCAGTCAAATCCTGCGTTAAGCATTACCCTTCCGTTCTGCCAGGTGGTGGTTGTTGGTGCTTGTCCGTACATAATCCTACTGTAATTGTTCCAGAGCAGATACATTCCGCTTTGTACATGCATATTGGCACGGAGCCAAAATTCGCCGGCATGTGTATTTTGGTACACTAGCCGTCCTGCAGTCATATTCATAATAAATTTCGACTCATTTCCAATCCAATGCTCCAGACTCTTGTCCATGTATTCACTGGTCTGGTCGAAGGTGTGCTGTAGGGTCATGTTCATGTTTGCCAGCGTTTTGCTGTCGTGGTATTCCAATATGGCTTCGATACCTCCCTGTGTCAGTTTTCCTGAATTAGTAAATGGATATAGTTTTTTGGTCAGATTGTTCGCAGAATATTGTACCAGATCCTTGGCAATGTTGTAGAACATGTTTACTTCACATTTCAAGTGTATCGGTTTCCATTGGAGTAGCGAACTTATCTGTATGCTGTTCAGGAACTGAGGCAGCATATCGTTTCCGCCGCTTAGCAGTCGCACTTGACTGGCACGGTACAAGTATGGGGCGTCAACGAAACTGCGTGCATAACCTATCTTGAAAGTGGCGACAGAAGTTGGCATCCAGATTAGTGCTATTCGTGGCGATGCTGTGCGGATATCATTGCCGCTATACCGTTTTTTGAGGTCGAAGCGTAATCCTCCATTAAATATAATCTTTTCTGTGAAATAGTGTTTCCATTGGAAATACGGGCTCAGTGACCACTCGCTGCCAGCGTCTATGCCTTGGTTGTTGCTGAGGTTGACTTTGTAATATTCATCACACAAATTGAAGCATGATGAATTCATTATGAAATAGTCAAACTGGCAGCCAAACAGAATGTTGCCTCTCTGCTTCCCCCATTTGTAGGGAAGGCTTCCGTTGATGTTAAGTCCCATAGTATAGTCTTTCCAGTTGGCAGCCTGCCATACTCCTTCGGTACTTGGGTCGTCAGTAAATGTACCAGTAACCAGAAGGTACATTAGTTGAGAAAAATCACTATCTATGTTGTCTCCAAGAACGTTGTAAATCTGTGTATCTTCACTGCCGAAATAAGCAGACCCGTTAAGGGTGAACTTGTTCCAGGTATGCTTATAGTCAATTGAGGCGTTCAGCGTCATACGGCTGGTTCCCGGTGTGTTGCCATTGCTGGATGCATATTTGTCATAGTTGTATGTAGTACCGGCACTGACCATGTTGTAGAACGGAACCTGTTTTGCATGCTGTGCAGTTATGTTCATGGAGACATCTCCCCATCGCGCATTCATTCCGATGTCAAATGCCGGTTTATGGTTGAATCCTCCGATGTATCTTATATCAGCTCCAGTGTCAAATGTCTCTCCTCTTGAATAGTATACGTTTGCCCATCCCATTACGTCACTCTTCAGGTTCCCGCGACCGTATATCGCGCTACCTCCAAAACTGTTATGCATGCCTGCTATTCCGGTCAGCTGCCCGCCTTCCATTTCAGAGCCCTGCTTGGTTATGATGTTAACTACTGCAGCAAGAGCAACATTGCCGTACAGCGAAGAGGCAGGTCCGCGCAGAACCTCAATTTGTTTTATTTTATCAAGGGAAATGCGATAGTCAGGACTCTCGGCATTAGTCATTCCTGAGTTCAGGCGATGACCATCCTGCATGATAAGGATGTCCTCCTGCATAATACTGTATATGCCTCGCATTGACACACTGCTTTCAATACCTTCAATTCGTGTCATTCCGGGGACATAAAGACACAACAAGTCCTGTAATGTTCTGGCTCCGCTATGATTTATCATCTCCTCAGTAATCAGGGTAACAGGAACGGGAGCTTCTTCCAGGCTCTCTGCCCATGCCGAGGCTGTAGTAATCTTCTCAGAACCTTTTTTTAGTCGTTCCAATATATCGTTGAAACGCTGGGTGTCATCGTATGCTGTGAAAAAAGGATCTGTTTCCAGAAGTTTTGCCGAATAACTTTCTGCCAACTCCATACGATCGGTATACAAGGCAGACAGGGCCAGTAAACGATATGCCTTGACCCTATTCTGGCTCTGCATGCGACCGGCACTGTTAGTTAGTAGTGAGTCGACTTTTGAAAAATGTCCAATTTGATATGCATTTTCTGCCTGCTCCAACAGTTTTTGCTCATCGCTATTACTTGTTTGACCAGATATATCAGAACAGAATCCAATGGCAAATATGAGGGCTATGATTTTCAACACTGTTCGCATGGTATATCAATTTGAAATGTTGTTCCTTGATTCACAGTACTTTGGAATGTAATCGTTCCGTTAAGACCACGTGTAATCAAGTCATGCGTAATTCTCATTCCCAGGCCTGTTCCCTTGCCAATCGGCTTGGTCGTAACCAGTTCGTGGAACAATTTGCCTTGAATCTCCTCACTCATTCCACACCCGTTGTCCCTGATAGTGATCAAGATTCGGTTGTCGCGGTATTTTAGCAGAATTTCAAATTCAGGGCTAAAGTCCTTGCCTTCTGCCTTCCACCGCTCATTAACGGCATAAAAGGCATTGTTGGCAAGGTTCAGAATGGAACGCGACAGGTCTTGTGGGACAATCATGACTTTAGGCATATTGTCAGGGTATGTCTCACGAATGCTTATGTTGAAATTCTTGTCCAACGCCCGCATTGCATGGTACGCAAGCCATACGTATTCGTGTAACAGTGTAGGGATGTCCGTAGGAAGCTTTTCTCCCTCCTTGCCACGACTTAGGAGCAGGATTCCTTGTATTATGCTGATTGCACGTTGTCCGTGTTCCTGAATTTTCGTCATGTTTTCTTTCAGGTCAGCGGAAATGTCCTGAAGCTCCTTGCAATCTTCCGGATCTATTTTGTCCGAGAGATCTTGTACGATATCCTCGATGTCATCCACTAAATGAGATGACATTTTGCTGAAATTTATGACAAAATTCAGAGGATTCTGTATTTCGTGTGCAATTCCGGCACTGAGAAGTCCCAGTGATGCAAGTTTCTGCTGCTGTGCAAGTTTCTCTTGCAGTTTCTTTATTTCCTGTTCCATATCCTATGGAAGTTGTATTGTAAATTCAGTCCATTCATTCTTCACGCTCTTAACGCCCACAGTACCGCCAAAGTCCTCAATTATCTGGCGTGCCAGATATAAACCCACACCAGGGGCTTCGGCAGTAGGCTTCGTTGTGAAGAATGGATCAAAGATCTTATCTATAGATCCTTCCTCGATACCTATGCCACTATCCCATATTACTATGGATGGAGGTTCGGTTCCGGTTGGTGGTTTTATAGACAGACGAATAGTTGGATTTGCAGAATTTTTCTTTTTGAGGGCGTAGATGGAGTTTGAAAGCATGCTGGATATTACATTCTCCAATTGCTCGGCATTAACATCTGCTACAATAGGATATTCGGGCTTGATCCATTCAATGTTGATGTCAATGTTCTTGATGTCCTCAGCATAGTATTTTTTCAGCATATCTATTGTCTGCTGGCATATGGAAGCAATGTCCGTAGGTTCAATCTTACCTTGGCGTTCCTTCAGCATCTCCTCCATTGCCTTCAGGATACGAGTTGTAGACAATCCGTGCTGTTCTATCTTTTCCAGATTCTGATGCATCATGCTCATAATATCCTCTGCATCATCTATTGCATCCTGAATCTCATTCTTGGTCGCATCCTTGTTAGTCGCATCAGCGATGTCTCCAGACAAGTCCTTTAGAAGCCCTAATGTCAGGTGCGAGAAATTATTGATATAGTTCATAGGATTCAGAATGCGGTCAATCAATCCCTTGGTCAATTTACCTGCAGTAGCTTCCTTTTCCTTGCGCACAAGTTGGGCATGTGCTTCTTTCAGTTCTTTGGTTCGTGCATCAACAATTTTCTCAAGTCTTTCATTTTGCTGGCGGATGCGGCTCATTCGCCACAGAGACAGTCCATATACACCCAACATGCCGCATGCCAGATATAACAACAGCGAATACCAACTCCAATACCATGGCTCCGGAATTGTGAATTTTATTGTTGAGCTTTCTGCAATATCTCCGTTGGCATCCTTGACACGTACTGTCAGTTCGTAGTCACCGACAGCCATATTAGCCGATGCTATCTTCTGGTCATCATCCCATGCGCTCCATGCATCATCGTCCTTCAACCGGTAAGAGTACATTGTCTTACCAACAAGATCCAATTTGTCTGATGCAATCTCGAACGACAAATAACCATTGTTAATGCTGAAATTTCTTATATATGCCTTGGGCAGGTGTGGAGTAATCTGACTTGTTATAGCCATATTAAGCCTGTACAGACCGAATGCCCCGCCAATCCAGGCAATGCCATTTTTGACATACATAGCCTGAATACTCAGGTTGTCAAAAGGCGTAAGCCATTTTTGTATGTTTTTGGAAATATCCCTGCATGTCAGACCGGAACCGTCTTCACGTGTCGTCCATGTGTTGTTCCTGTCATCTGTATATGAAAACAATACATTGGAATCAGGATTGTCCAAACTAATGTATTTGTATTTATCTTTACCGGGGTCACGTATGATTTTGCATACATTTTTTATATTGCGGTCCAGTATGCTGGAGTTACTGTTTAGGTCGTTCAGATAGACTCCATCCAATTCTCCGCTTAAAAATTTGCCGTCAGGCCTCACACAAATAGAGAGAGTATGACGTTTCGTAATCTGACGCAGTGTATTGTCCTTGCATTCGAAGATACCGTCGGCAGTAGCAATCAGCAGTGTCCCATGTTTTGATTCCACCATCTGCCAGCATGCCTGCTCGATTCCCTCAACTCGGTGTAAACGGTTGTCTTTCAGCCTGTACAGGCCTAATAGGGTTCCCACATAAAGATTTTCTTCATTTTCCAGAAGACATGTAATCTGTCCCTTGAGACCCTCATCTGCGCCGTAACGCGAATACACCGGTGAAGCTGAGACTGCGAAAATGCCATTGTCAGTTGTTCCCCAGATTGTACCCTTGCCATCATAAGCAATGTCAGTAATCGAGTTGCTGCACAAACCGTTGGCTGTCGTCAGCGTACTGATAATGCTGCCATCAGGTGCAGTAACCTTGAGTCCTTCTCCTATTTGCGATGTAATAGTCAAATGTCTGTCAGGAATGGTGAGTTTACATTTGTTCTGACTATTACTTAGAAGCCTTGTAAGTTCGACGATGGTCGAGGCAGGCCCTTTGCAAATTACCTTCTGATGACGGAATATATATGCCATGTCATCATCCGTCAGGAAATGAATTTCTCCATTTCGCTCGTAAATCAGTTCAATCTCTCCGAATCGCGTTTTATTCTTATTGGGAATCTTGTCTCCATACAGGAACTTGACCTCAACGCTGTCGGCAGTAGGGTAACATACCCCAAGTACGTTACAGCCTCCAACCCAGATGCGACCGTCATGCGCTTTATACAGACTGGTTATACGGCTAATACCTGGAGTATGTATCATGCGCCAGTTTACTCCGTCGTAAATAAGCAGTCCTTCGAAATTTGCGACATAGACATGCCCCAGCGAGTCACATTCAATATCAAACGAACGATTATGGCCACCATATTCGCTGGCCTTGAAATTATGGTAAAAGGCAACGCCATAGTTTTGGGCGCTGACAACTGCTGAAAACAGCAGTATGCTAATCAATAGTCTTATACGGGACATTATGACCTATATAGTAATTCCACTGGTGTCGCGTAAGGTTTAGACCTTTCTTGACCAGATTGTTCTTTATGATTGCAGCCATCTCATCTGTTGACGTGTTAAGGCTTACAATGTTTCCGTTGCTCAATCCTACGTATATCAGGTTTCCTGTTGTACTTGTAACACTCAAAGGCCAGCCTTCATATTTGATGTTTACAGGAATAACCCATTCTCTTTCCAATTTATTTGTGATTTTCCTAGGAACGACCGTCTCCATGGTAGTCTCTTCCATAAAAGAGTATCCGTTGTCCAAATGGAAATTAGGCAGGTTGGATATCTGTATGCTGTGGTCGTACGAACAACTTACAAGAATATTTCCGGACATGGTCAATGCTGTAATAGCACCCTTATGTCCTGTTACATTGGTTATCATACGTCCATATTTGTTGTAGATGTCAATAGTGCCGTCGCGCTGTCCCAAAATCGTACACCCTGTAATCGGATCATAGAGCGATGCTGTTACTTCGGTGGCAGCATTGCCCAGGAATGTTATTTTTTTAGTATTGTTTTGAGCCAGTAGTTTGCCATCCATACTCCTATGCTCCTCCATGCCGGTATTGAAGAAAATACATATCTTTTCACCCACCATGTGTGTCGAACTGATTCTGTCTTTAGTACTGAATGTATACGTGACACTGCATTTCGTTGTGTTGAATGTGCTGATACTTTGCTGTGCAACAAGCAAAAGGTCGCTACCATATTTAAGAACCTTCTGGTAGTTGCCGACAGGGACTGGAACGACTTTAGATTTTCCGCTTTTATCAAGGATAATCATCTGGCCTTTATGCGACAGGGCGTATATCTGGTCACCTACAACCGCAATACCACGGAAATCATAAGTATTGTTGCGGAACAGGACCTCTTGCTTTTTCCCCCAATACATTATCTCTCCGTAGCCTGATGCTACCAGACAGCCATCCTTGTACGGCACAATGGCATTTGCACTGGAATTTGTGGGCATTGGTACGCTATGTGTTGAGTTGCTGCTCATCGCCAGAGACAGATACGTCTGTGTGAAATAAGTATTGCCATCATACTCTTTCTGAAAATACCAGCTCCAGTATGCCAACAATGAAGCAATGTCATTACCCTGACTGTCAAACTGGCTTATGGATGATGCCCCCAAGGTATTACCAAGCCTGCGGTATGTGAGTGTGTCACTCAGTCTGCGTGCGTGTTCAGCCTCGTCTCTCTGCAATATGGCAATCTGCTCCTGTTCTTCAGCAATCTGCTTCTGTTCCCTTGCTTCTTTAGCAGCCTCCCTGGCCTGAGCCTCTGCCTTTTTCGCCTGAGCTTCGGCTTTTCGCGCAATCTGGGATTCCTGTTCTGCACGTGCGGCATTCTTCAATGCAAGAATACTTTGTTGCTCAGCCCTTTCGCGCTGTTTGTCCGATATCTCCTTTTGCTGGTAAGCAATATCCTCCATTTGCAGGCTGACACGTTTTGTGATAATAGCATCGCGCTGTTTAGCCAAAAGGGAATCCAGACGATCCTGCATTTCCTGCACCTGCAACTTGGCAATGCCGCGTCCTATGTTATAGGAGATAATTCCGCTTGCCATAAGTGCAACTGCCAGAATCGCCACTATATATATAAGGTGTTTGCGCATAGATTACAGACGTCTGATGGACAATTGCGTAATATCATCACTTTGTGGAGCATTCTTGACAAAATCATGAATGTCACTCAATACGCTATGGATGATTTCATCAGGAGCGGATTGGGAAGTCTTTGAAAGTAATCTTATCAGTTTCTCCTCGCCGTACTGCTCATGGGCCATATTTTCTGCCTCTGTAACGCCGTCGGTGAACAGATATATAGTTTCCCCCTTTGCCAATGTTATATGTCCCGAACGGAACTCTATGCCGTCAAAGGCACCAAGAACCATATTGCCGGCCGTTGGAATTTCTTCTACCTGCCCGTTATTATGAACAATATAAGGAGGATTATGACCTGCATTAGTGTAATCAATTTCGCCTTTTTCCAGATCGATGATACCATAGAATACAGTAACGAACATGGAATTGACACTTTCGTCAGCCAGCATATCATTCACTGTTGACATACATTCGCTGCTTGTTATGCCACGCATGCCAGTTGCCTTTATCAGTGTGCGGCTTACGGCCATAAATATTGCAGCAGGAACCCCCTTTCCGCTAACATCAGCCATTACGAAGCCCAGATGAGTAGGATCTACAGCAAAGAAATCATAGAAATCGCCGCCCACATCCTTTGCCGCCTCCATGCTGGCAGCCAATCGGTATCCAGACGCACAGTCGGTCTGCAACTTATAACCAGTAAGGTCGAAATTATGTGGAAGAATTGCTTGCTGAATTTCGCGTGCAACAGACAAATCCGAATGTATGTCTTTCAGTTCCTTGCTATCTTTTTGTGCTGAGTGTACAAACTCCAACTGTTCTACAGCTTTCTCAATTGTACGCTCCAGATCCTCCAAGTCAATTGGCTTGGTGGCGAAATCAAAGGCGCCGTTGTTCATCGCCTGCCTGATATTGTCCATGTCACCATAGGCACTTACCATGATTACGCGAATAGCCGGGTTGCGCATCTCGTTTATACGTGCCAGCAAGGTCAGTCCATCCATTTCTGGCATGTTTATATCACTCAGGATAATTTCGATGTCTGGGTGTTGCAGCATAGTCTGCAGTGCCTCCAAACCATTGTGGGCAAAATAGAATTCGTATTCTCCCTTGCGTATTTTTCTGCGAAAATATTGTGTTAGAAGCAACTCCAGGTCTACTTCATCATCCACACTTAAGATTTTTACTGCCATAACGTAGAGTGGGGTGTTGTCTCAACCCCGTTTTATCATATTTGGCAGTAAAGATAATAAAAAAAAATATATGTCCTAGAAAAAATCCACTTAAATGTCGTCAAAATCAAAGTCCAGACAAAAATCAGGCACCTCTTCTTTGAATTCGTCCAGACTTCGTCTGTCCTTTTTGGTAGGCCTGCCCAGTCCCTTGGCGCGATTGACAAATCCCGAAATACGGCTCATTTCCAGCAACTCATATTGCTCTGGAGCAGTAATATTTTCCATCATATCCGGAACCATTTTAGCCCCGACACGATTCTCGATAGGCTGTTTTACGCGGAAGCAGAATGTAATCGGAGGCTTTCGTACAGAAACGATATCGCCTTCGCGTACAACGCGTGAAGGCTTGACCTGCGTTCCACCTATACACACTTGTCCCTTTTTGCAGGCAGATGCAGCAATCGTGCGTGTCTTGAATACGCGCACAGCCCACAGCCATTTATCAATTCTTGCCTCGTTGCTCATTTCCAGTAGACAATCACTTGTTGTTGTAATGGCACATGGCAAAATCTATTCCGCTCAAGGCATAAGCCTTAATCGCATTAATTGCAACCAATGCGCGTTCATCACATAGTTTGTCCTCTTCTGCAGGAAAAGTGCTCAATACGAAGTCTACTTGACAGCCTTTGGGGTAATCATTGCCGATGCCAAACTTTAACCTGTTGTATTTTTCCGTACCCAGCATCTGTGCAATATGCTTCAGACCGTTATGTCCTGCCGCACTTCCACTTGGCTTCAAACGGATGGCACCAACGGGGAGTGACAGGTCGTCAACGACAACCAAAAGGTTTTCCAACGGAATCTTCTCCTCCTGAAGCCAGTAACGTACGGCATTTCCGGACAGATTCATGAATGTCGTGGGCTTTAGCAGTGTCAGCTCAGCATTCTTCACACGGCAATGAGCCACAAATCCATATCTGCGGTCTTCAAAAGAAATGTTGGATGCCTTCGCAAAGGCATCCAACACTCTAAATCCTATATTGTGTCGGGTACCATGGTATTCGATACCAGGATTACCCAATCCAACAATCAAGAATTTTGCCATTATTCATTAGCAGCCTTGGCAGCAGCACTCATAGCGCTACGTGTCATCTTAACCTGGCATACAACAACGCTGGCAGGTGTAACCAGCTCCAGGCCCTCGAAACTCAGGTCGGCAACCTTGATTGTCTTACCAAGGCCCAAGTTTGTAACATCAATTTCCAGACGCTCTGGAATCTGAGTGTATGCGGCACGCACCTTCAGACTGCGTACACTTGCGGCCAACTTACCACCGGCACGAACACCCTCGGCCAGACCATTGAGTTTGATGGGCACAGCAATAACGATAGGCTTCTTGTCAGTGATTTCATAGAAATCAATATGCAACAGCTTGTCTGTTACTGGGTGGAACTGCAACTCCTTAACGATGGCCTTATGCTCCTTGCCGTCAATGGTCAGGTTTACGCTGTGAATGTCAGGAGTGTAGATGAGGTTGCGAACCTCTGCAGCCGAAACAGTGAAGTTTTCAGCAACAGGAAGACCGTTCTCTCTCTTCTCACCATACAGGTTGCATGGAATCAGGTCACTCTTGCGAAGGTTGCGTGCAGCCTTCTTGCCAGTTTCGGTACGTGCTGTACCCTTTACGTCAATACTTTTCATGTTTTTTTGTTTTTGTGTTACTCTGAATTAAGTTGTATTTGCTTAATTTGCCATCACACGGGCTTTAATAAGCGGGTGCAAAGGTAAGAAAATATTTCATATTAGATGTTCCCTAATCCATATTTTTATGAAGAAAAGTTCAAAAAGCCCCAATTTCAAGCATATAACTATATAATATGACAGAAATTTAGATACCTTTGTGTGCTAAAATGTATATTTTATGATAAATCGTGAACTCATAAGGCTTAAAACCATTCAGGTAGTCTATTCGACCGAGGTAAATTCAGACCGGCGTCCCGATGAGGTAGAAGACGAACTGGTACGCAGTCTCGGTACGGCCTATGATCTGTATAATACCATGTTGTCGCTCATGGTGGCAATCTCCCGTCTGGCATTACGCTCCTTTGACGCCCAGTGCGTCCGAGCGCAACGTCTTGGCGAGGTTCAGCCAAACCGCAAGTTCGTCGACAATCGTTTCATGTTGCAGTTAGAGGGTAACCGACAGTTACAGGAAAATGCCGACATTCAGCGAATCGACTGGTCCAATGAGGAAGAATTTGTGCGCACCCTGCTGAATCAGGTCATGGAGAGCGATTTCTATCGCGATTATATGGCCAATCCCCAGACCTCATATCAGGAAGATCGTGATTTGTGGAAGCACATATATCGCAATGTTATCTCAGATAACGAGAATCTGGACAACTTCCTGGAGGATGTCAACCTATACTGGAATGATGATCGCTTTGTGATAGACACATTTGTCATAAAGACAATCAATAAATTTCGGGAGGATACCAATGACTTCCAACCATTATTGCCGGAGTTCCGCAGTCCCGAGGACCTGGAATTTGCACGCCGCCTTGTTTCGCAGAGCGTCCGTGCAGCAGATTACTACAAGAATCTGATAGGTTCACACACTCATAATTGGGATATGGAGCGCATCCCATTGATGGACCGTGTGATTCTGCAGGTAGGCCTGGCCGAGATAACATCGTTCCCGACAATACCTATACAGGTATCCATCAACGAATATGTCGAGATTGCCAAATACTACTCGACCCCCAACAGCCCAAGGTACATTAATGCAACACTGGACAATATTTCCAGGAAATTGATGGCAGATCACAAATTGATAAAGCAACAACCCAAGAAATAACAGAATGATACAGTTTATGCAAGCAGCAGGAGGAAGCAACGCCAGTTTCCTCATTATGATGGTAATTATCTTTGCCATCATGTGGTTATTCATGATTCGTCCTCAGCAGAAAAAGCAGAAGGAGATTCAGAAATTCCGTAATTCAATAGTAGTCGGAAGTCAGGTCGTAACGGCAGGAGGTATATACGGAACAGTCGTTGCAATCGACGAAACCAATAATATCCTTTCATTGGAAATCGCCAAGAACGTTCACATCCGTATAGACCGAAACAGCGTATTCCAAAGTGCCCAGCCCCAGGAGAATAAGTAATTTCCGAAGCCCCGGAAGCTTCCTGTCCCTGTTGCGTGAAAGCAGTAGGGATATGATTGTCTTTGCATTCTTCCTGTTTGTCAGTGCAGGTTTCTGGCTTCTGCAGAAACTGAATGACACATTCGAATCAGTGGTACACGTACCATTGGAACTGGTCAGTGTCCCCAAGAGTGTAATTATCACCACCCCCTTGCCATCCACGTTGACGGTTACAATACGCGACCGTGGAACCAACCTGTTCCATTACATACGTTCCGGAAGGCTCAGAGCCCCAATACACCTTGATTTCTCGCTATACGACAACGGAAGCCTGACAGGCATAGGTCATATTCCAATGTCGGACATACAGCATGCATTACAACAGCAGCTGCTTACCAGTACACGTATACAGCGTATCAGTCCCGATACTCTCGAGTTTTTCTACAACCGCGGTGTAGCCAGGCGTGTGCCAGTCAAGTTCCAGGGAAAGATAGAGACACAGGACCAGACATACCTGCGATATGTCGAGTTCAACCCGGATAGTGTCACTGTATATGCTCCCCAGGCAGTTCGTGATACATTGCGATATGCCTATATCGTACCTCAGGAACGCAAGGATGTTGGACGCACTGCCTCCTATGACGTCGGCTTTATGCCAATCCGCGGTGTCTTGTACAAGCCGTCTACAATCAAGATGACTGCACAGGTTGATATATATACCGAGCGAACCATACATGTCCCTATTGTAGGAACCAATTTCCCTGCCGGGATCTCGCTAAAGACATTCCCTGCCGAGGCAACAATCACATATCGTGTCGGAGCCCAGATGGCAGATAAGATTCATGCCAGCAATTTCGTCTTGGCAGTTACGTACGAGGAATTGCTTCGCGCAAAGAATGCACACAAATACCATTTGCGTCTCAAGTCGATACCTATGGGTGTAAGCAATGTCAGGATTACACCACGCGAGGTAGATTATCTTCTGGAAAAGACCCAGGAGGAAGCAGACCATCAACCTGTCATGGAATGATAAAACTTGCAATAACAGGCGGAATAGGCAGCGGCAAGAGCTATATTGCGCGCCAGATGACACAGCTCCTGGGTGTTCCTGTATATGACTCAGACAGAGAAGCAAAACGCCTTATCGAGGAATCAGACAATTTACGCAAAAGCCTGACAGAAATCACAGGCCTGCAATTATACGACGAACAGGGACACCTCAGGCGCAGCGAGTTTGCCGAATGGCTTTTCTCCAGCCAGGAGAATACCGAAACAGTAAATGCCATTGTACATCCCGCCGTCATAAAAGATTTCCTCATCTGGGCAGAAAGACAGAATGCACAGGTTGTAGCCATAGAAAGCGCCCTGGTCATGGAAAGCGGTATCGACCGTGTGGTAGACAAGGTTATTCGCGTAGATTCTCCTCTGGAAACGCGCATTCACAGGGCAATGAGCAGAGACAATGCCACTCGCGAACAAATCATTGCCCGCATCAACCGCCAGACAGAATATCCAACCCCGGATATAATCATAAACAACTATTGAACAACCCTGAAATAACCATTTAACAATATACTATGTTAGAAAAAATTCTTGCAATCTCTGGCAAACCCGGCCTTTTCCGCCTGGTAAGCCGTGGTAACCGCAGTCTTATTGTCGAGACACTCGACTCGCAGAAAAAACGTATGCCCGCTTTCGCATCGGACAAAGTCATATCATTGGCAGACATAGCCATGTACACCGATGCCGAGGAGGTGCCCCTGCGCCAGGTCTTCAAGACCATCTTCGAAAACGAGGGCGGCAAGAAGACGGCAGTGGATTACAAAAAAGCCTCGACAGCCGAGTTGGCAGCATTTATGGAGAAAGCCCTGCCCAACTATGACCGCGACCATGTCTATCCTACAGACATGAAGAAACTCATCCAGTGGTACAATATCCTTATAGAGAACGGTATCACAGATTTCGAAGAGCCAAAGACCGAGTAATTGACAGACAGTTACACAACCATAACAGATATAGCAGAGGGAACTTATTCCGAGCTTAGGAGTAAGTTCCTTGCTTTTGCCATCCCCGTCCGTACAGCAGACGAGGCACTGGACTGGGTGGCACAATATCAGAAGGAATATTTCGATGCACGCCATGTCTGCTGGGCATATCGCTTGGGAGCGGACGGACAGGAATACCGCAGTAATGACAATGGCGAACCCAGTGGTACAGCCGGCAAACCCATCCTCGGACAGCTTATCAGTCACGATCTCAGCGACGTACTTTTAGTTGTCGTACGCTATTTTGGCGGGGTGAAACTCGGCACCAGCGGCCTTATTGTTGCATATCGCACTGCAGCCAGCGAAGCACTTGCTGCGGCAAACAAAATCGAACGCCTCGTTGAACAGGAGATGAAACTGACCTTCACATACGACCACATGAATCTGGTCATGCGTATGGTCAAGGACCTCTCGCCCCGAATAATTTCGCAGGACTATACCGACGACGGCTCCGTCATGATGCGTATCTCCATACGCCTCTCGTATGTCGACCGCATACGCAGCTATTTTATAGTCAATGGTCAGAGCGTCGTCCGTATAGAGACAGATTAACGAATACAAAAAACATCATATTGATCATGAGCAGAAGATTATCTTACACCATAGCCTTCTTCGTAACATGCTTTCTATGCATATCTGTCAATGCACAAACCGATGTGCCGCCAGAAATACATCCGTCTTTGGGAACGACAGCGAAGAGCCAGGACGGACAGATCACGCTCACCCTCGAAGGAAAACGTCAGAATTTCGGCGGAACGGCAGATACGCGCGACGTTGCCATCTGCTCGCCAAAGTCGGCAAACATACACCCGTCAGGAAAAAAATATTACGTCAATTCTCTGGAGGGTGGCTCAACGGTAGTATTCGAAATGAATACGAACCGGCGTCTGAAAATCATTAAGCACGTATTAGGCCCCCAGCATGCTACACTATGGAGTGAACCGTCCAGCTTCTACCCATTCACCCATTACGAGAAGAACAACAACTTCATGGGCAAACCCGTCGAAGCCACTTTTAGTCATGGCGGACGCTACCTGTGGGTGCCCTATTATCGCCGCAGTTACGACATCAACGCACAGGACCCCTCGGCAGTTGCAGTCATCGACACCGAGACAGACAGCATCATACGTCTGATGGAAACAGGCCCGCTGCCCAAGATGATAGCTACTTCACACAACGGCAAATACGTTGCCATATCCCATTGGGGCAACAACACAGTGGGATTGATAGATGTGGAAAGCAATAATCCTGCAGACTGGAAACATGCCGCATGCCTGGTAGTGGATTATGTATTGCCGTTGAATTACAGTACCACGGTCTCTGTAGATAGGGATAATGGCAGCGGATATGCTCTGCGAGGCACAGTCTTCACCCCGGACGACCGATACCTGTTGGTAGGCTGTATGGGCGGCGGCGGAGGTATAGCCGTCATCGATATGGCACAGCAGAAATACATGGGCAGGGTTCTCGGTATGATGGACAACGTGCGCCATCTCGTCATACGCAACGGATATCTGTATCTCAGCATCAACGGTGCCGGATATGTACAGCGCATCAAGCTTGCCGATTTCCTGCAGGCTGCCGAAGGTCTGGGAAACAGAAAGACCGTCCAGGTGACAAATTGGGAGAGCTGCAAGGTAGGCAATGGAGCCCGAACACTCGAACTGTCCCCCAGCGGCCATTTCATATTCGTGGCATGCAATATCGAGAGTCAATTGTGTGTGGTGGATACACGCACCATGAAGGAAATAGTCAGGATAGACGTCGACTCCTATCCCGTAGGACTCGACATCTCCGAGGACGGGAAATACGTAATCGTTACCTCGCAAGGCAGGCGTGACCGCGGCGGCAATGCAGTCAACATCTATCGCGTAGATTATGCCGAACCCGAGGAATGGCCTGCCGGTGAAATAGACGCATCGATGGCATTGTCACGCTCCAATGCCGAACCGGAAAGTGCAGCAGACACTACCTCTGCGCTGACAGCAGCAAAACAGGAAAGCGCCGAAGACACATCCAACGGAAAATACCTTGCCGCTGCCATCTGCGGCGGCCTCCTCGTACTCGCCGCCACCACGGCAAAACTGCGCAAGTGGAAACAGCCAAAGGGGTAAGACAGTCTATGCGATTTTCTAACTCGTAGTGAGGCCATCAGAGTTACGGCCTCTCGCGACTAGAGAAACGGCGTGTTGCTATCCGTGAAACGGCCTCTCGCTTTTTTAGGCAATTCTTCCTTTTTTCGCAGGATAGGTCACGTATGTCATGGTCATGAGTGTCATTAAGAATTCCGGAAAAACACTCTCCGATCAAAAACCTTAATGACACTCATGACATCGTGACATGTTAATGATGTTTCTGCGAAAAATAATTCTAAATGTTGGCTTAGCGAATATAGAGTTCGCACATTTATTTTAACTTTGTTGTCGAAATCAAGACAAATGCAATATGTCAACCAACAAAAATGCATTAATACGGTATAAGTTCCTTGACCGCCTGCTTTCTGACAGGCATCATTATTATGATAGGAAGTCTCTTTGGGAAAAGGTGAACGATATGCTATATGATGCCGGATTCAAACAGGTCACTCGCCGCTGCATTGAAACTGATATCGTTGACCTGCAGGATTCACCATTCAATGCCCCCATTGAGGAATATCAGGCAAATGGGAAAAAATATCTCAGATACAAGAGAGGCTTTTCTATCTTCAAGGAGGAAATGACCCGTGAGGAGCGTTTTTTGCTCCGCGAAGTACTTAGCACCATCGGCCAGTTTGACGGTCTTGACAATTTCAAATGGTTAGACAAGTTTAAATTCGGGCTTGACATAGAAGATCGTAGTCAAGTAATCAGCTTTAGCAATAATCCATATCTCCAGAACTCTAATCTGTTGGGAACTCTTTTTGATGTTATTTCCAACAAAGTAGTTATCTGTTTATCGTATCACACTTTTACGGATGCAACTATCCGCAGTATCTACTTTCACCCATATCTGCTAAAGCAGTATAATGACCGCTGGTTCCTGTTGGGCGCGGCAGATAGCGACAAGAATATTCTCACTTTTGCCCTTGATAGAATAGATAATGTGGAGCTACAGCCCGAAATGAAATACGAGGAGTGTACAGAAAACCTACATGAGCACTTTGAGGATATCGTTGGCGTTACACTCCATGAAGATCACCCTATTGAGCACATTCTATGCTGGGTAAGCGATGCGTCCAAAGGATATGTGGACACCAAACCCATTCACGGTAGCTATACGGTTTTGAAAGGAGAATCCGACCTTAAACTGCGCAATGAATATCCTCATTTGGAGGGCGGCATTTTCTTTACCTTGGATTGTATCCCAAACTACGAACTCATCCGTGAACTGTGCTCCTTTGGAAAGGAGCTGATTGTACTTGAGCCATCATCCATCCAAGATGAAATATACAAGAGCATATGTGAGATGAACGAAAAATATTCCAAAACGCGAACATAGATTTCGCGCCTAGGTGTTACCTTTGGGTAGAAATAATTATAACTATGGAAAAGGAATCATATAGTGGAATTAACAACAAATATGTTTTGATACTAGTTGAAGATCAAAACCAATATCTATCAGTTAAGGAATTTCTTATTGAGGATTCTGAAACTATCGTTTCTAATATAGAAGCGATAGTAGAGAACCCTAAGAAAACTCTCTGGGATTTATTCTCTATAGTTAATAGCCACTTGGGCAATAAGAAAAAATACCATTTTTGTTTCCCTTATGAGTATAATAGTTCTTATATTAGTGACGCTATTCGTCCCCCCAAAGTTCCATATAATTATGCTAATACAACCTATCATGAATATTCTAGAAAAAAAAACTATGCAAAAAAAGTTATAAGATTTATAAAATGCAAGTATCTGAGTGAAGCTTTTGAAGAGGTAAAAAAAGATGGACGTATTAAAATGTTTTCATCTGATTCAATTGGTTGGACAACATTTGAATATCCTATATCAGAAGACATAAAAGTAATGATAAAAACTAATTTTGTTTATGGGAGTGCTGCATACTTTTATTTGACCATAAAATATAAAGGTATAGTTTTAATCCCATATTCGGACTTAGTTCATTACTATTATGCTAATATGAAAAATCTTATATCGTATACACGTACATATGCATGCAAAAGAGATAGTTGGCATTTTGCACTAAACTTCATTGCTTATTTTGTAAATAAATCAAAAGAGGAGCCAGAAAACTTTATACGCAAATATGTCCTCTCTGAAGTTAAAGATATGATGAAAGGGTTACGTGCTACAATGAGCAATCCAAAAGAAATAATGAAATTCATAAAGGATGCTAATACTGACTATATTGATATGAAAGTTATTCGACCTTTTAGCACAGAAGACAAACACATATACGAAATGATGCCGCAAGAATCCATCTCTGTTTTTAAAGCAGAAAAAATTTCGGGTGCATTACTATTTCTAGAGAATTTAGAACAAATACAATGTCTATGTCCAGAGGTCGTTGATGTTATGCAAGAAGTGAAAGACATGAATGTCAGTATAAAGCCTGAAGTGGAATCTACGATTAAAAATATTAAATTATATCTAGAGCCATTAGAACGAGAACGGGACAACTATTATAATCATCTAATTAGTCTTGAAAATAAGATTGATTTTCACAAAAAGCAGATAGAAAAAATTCAAAAAAGAAAGCCCGAATCTCCAGGCATAGTGGAGAAATATATTAATAATCATTCCGAATATTCATCTTTATTGGAAGAACGAGAGTCTTTGCTGAAAAAGATGCGAGAATTGGCCCCAATTGTATCACGACGTAAACGATTATTAACACGCATGACAGCGTGTTTGGGTAGAATCAACAAGCAAGAACAGAATACCATTTAGTCATTTTCTTATAATACGAACATATTTTTCGCTAACAATTACTATCTTTACATCAGAAAAACAAAAAAGCGGTCTTTGACAAGTTTGGTAACTGAAACGGCATTTTGAACTTCGTCCGGCGTATTTGTCCGGATGTCTCCTTTTTCTTAGGAATACTGGAGATAAACAATGTTAGTATGTTAACATGTTGTACTATAGAACGATGTTCTTTCATTGTTATTGTTTGGTTGGCAAAGCTTACCAACTTTTCTATGTCATATATTATTACATAAAGAAAAGAAGTTTCAGCATCAAACCTCAAAGACCGCCTTTTAACTATATAAGATAGATAAAATGGATAAAGCACAAATAGCTCAAATAGCATCACAGATGTCGACAAAGGAGGATTTGTTGACATTGCTAAACCGCATTAAACAGGAAAAATTGCACAAATTGGGTTATGATGTAAAGTTTTATCCATTTACAATGAGGCATCTTTTATACTATTGTAACCCTAATCATTCTTTTCACCGTTATCGTAAGTTCAAGATTAAAAAGAAATCTGGCGGCTTCAGACAAATTACAGTACCGCGTAATCAAAGTTTTAAGTTACTTCTTCAGGCGGTGAACGAAATCCTGAAATCAATGTATATTCCAACTGACTACGCTATGGGATTTACAGAAGGACGTTCCGTGGTATCAAATGCTAAAGTGCACATGGGGCAAAACTACATCTTCAATATCGACTTGAAAGATTTTTTTCCAAGTGTAGAGCAACCTCGCATTTGGAAAAGATTGCAGTTGGCACCATTCAATTTTTCTATGCCTATTGCAAATGTACTTGCAGGATTATGCTCAATGCGAGAAAGTCGAAAAGATATCTATGGTAAAGATTCTTTAGTCTATGTTTTGCCACAAGGTGCTCCAACATCACCAATTATTACAAATATGATTTGCGATACTCTTGATCGTCGTTTGGCGGGATTGGCAAAGCGTTTTGGACTTCACTATACTCGTTATGCAGATGATATCACATTTAGTTCCATGCACCATGTGTATGCTGCGAATGGAGATTTTTGGAAAGAATTGATTCGTATCATAAACGACCAGGGCTTTACTATCAATGATGCGAAAACGAGATTGCAGAAATCTGGAGGTCGTCAGGAGGTAACGGGTATTATTGTAAGCAAGAAATTGAATGTTACCAAGAAATACGTACGAGAAATTAGAAGTCTGCTTTATATTTGGGAGAAATATGGTTACATTGATACTATATCAAGATTCTTACCCAAATATAAAGAAGAAAAAGGGCATGTCAAGAAGGGCAATTCTAATTTAATCAACATTCTTGATGGAAAACTTATGTATCTTAAAATGGTCAAGGGCGATACGGATGCCGTTTATATGAAGCTTAACAAAAAGTTTAATGAATTAATTGCTAAAGCTCGAGATACGAGCAAAACGACAGAACAGCACATAACATATGTTGAAACTATATCAACACTTGAATTTGAAAAGAAATTCAACACAGAAATTACCATCTCCTATTCGAAAGAGCCAACGGTCTATGCTACAGCCAAAGAAGATACACGGGTTTTTAAGCCACATAGGTACGCATGGTTTATCTTTGCAGGAAAGAAAACTTTAGCTTCAATAAACAAAAATATAAAAAAGGAAGAAGAGTCACATAAAGAACTCCTTTACATTTCGCTTTGCTTTGATGGTAGAAATAAGAATTTCTGGCTTATTCATAAACAAAATAAAGTTGTTAAACCATTTCTTCCTCCTGTAGATATAGATAAACTGAATAACGACTTGGACTCTTTAATTAATGAACAAAATGGATGATAAGATAAAGGCCATAATTATCAAGATTGTTCAACTCTCCAAACAAAATCCAGAGTTTGATTCTGAATTGAGAAAGGTATTCAATATTAATTTTGTTTCAAATGATACGCTCTCTTCTCCTGAGAAAAGGATAGAAAACATTGAAAATTATCTTGGTCTCGATTACTATGTTGACAATCAGCCTTCACTGATTGATTTTTCGTTCATACAGGAACTCGATGTAAGACATCAACTAATATCAGATAACAGAGAAATGATGCGTTTTCGTTATGGTACCCGTTATCATTCGATTTGTTTCGATGAATTCTGTAGATATGCACACCTGCAAGCAGAGATGTTGTTGAATTATTATTACGATAAAACGAATGACAATATTAATTCCATAATTGAACATATTAAAAAATATAACCCAAAGGCTACTAATCTTGATTCTGTTAAATCGTTGGGATCCATTCAATATAATATTAAACTTTGGGCTTTTAAATCACAGTTCAATCTTGGATACAAACTGTTTGCTGTATTAGATTATCTTAGAAGAGTTAGAAACGAATCAAGTCATCGTTCTCCGGAAAAAGAAATTAAAAGTATAATTGAATATAAAAAGAAACTAACAGATCAAGGATTCCCTCTCAGAGCAGATGGTGATGTGGATTATTATAAACTTGAAGAAGGATCGCCTCTCAAGAATGTTTATAACAACGTAATAAACACAAATAGTTGTCAGTGGTACAAAGAATACAAGTATTTAATTTGGTTACATGATGAATCGTTTGATAATGTATCTAGTGTTTTAGAAGAATTAAAGAATATAGTAAAAGATAATATCTAGTTTACTCTGGCAGATACAATTCAAAATATGGATGAACAGGTGATTGAAGATATTTACCTGTCGAGGGAGAACTACAAAGAGTACGTCAATCTGGATGTCGTTGCATTCTCTTATGCTCATGGTGGAGCCCAAGGTGTGGGCGGGGAAATCATTGTCATTACGAGAGATGCAAAGATGTACAGCATGAACCCCGTATTTGGCGATATAAAAATTGAAATGTGCGATGAAGTCTGCCCACCGCTTAAAGATTGCATATTCGGATTATGGGATGTTGAGAAAACTCCAGACGGATGGAAAGGTGTGAGATTGGGAGCGGGTAATTTTCTTGTACTTGCAGAACCCTTATATCATCAACTAAAGCGCCGGATGTTCAAGATGCCACCACATATCCTATATGGTGAGTGGATAGGTATGGTAATCAATTATCTGAGGAAATTATGAGAAAAATATATTTATCCGTTTTACTTCTCATCACACTTTGCTTTGTCGGTTGTGGGAACGCAAGTAAGAACAAGCATCAAGTCTCTCTTTCGCTGTTTGGTTTTACTATCCAAGGAGATAGCCAAGATGAGGTAATAGGCAAACTTATAGAGCAAACTGACGAGTTTGATTACTACGATGATGAAAGGGCAGGAATAGAGCGGTTGGTATTTTGCGGAGCTCCATTTGGTCTGAATTTAACATCAGAGCAAACAAATGAAGAAACAATCATTACAAATATAACTCTTATTACTTCACAACAGAGTAAAGCTGATTTTGAGGCAATAAAGAGTGGCATATCAAAAAGACTAGGTAATCCAGATGTTGAAGATTACGAAGAAGGAACAGATGAAATAGATGGCCGATTCTATGGGAGATGTTCTTGGTACAAGGACAAATGCAAAGCCACTTTGCGCCCTCTTCATGGTGAAGAAGGTGGGCTTGTTGTCTTCTTTGCTTTGTTATGATTAACTAATTGTCTGCAGAAACTATGAAAAAGATATATTTATCCATTTTGCTCATCACACTTTGCTTTGTGAGCTGTGGAAAAGGAAAAAACACACCCGAAGAAACCGACAATGATTCAACAATTGTTACCGACTCTTTGATTGCAGATACGGCTGTATATAAGGGTGGAGGAAAAAGCCTGAATGATATACGTTTTGCTGATTTTGATGAAAATGATTGGCTGGATAATGAGTATATACGTTGTCTGCGAAGGTATGTTGACGATTATAACAATGGAAAGATCCAGGATGAAAATTTAGACGAATATAAGGATAAGCTGAAAGGCAGGTTTATCATTGCACGGTGTGAGCCTGCTTTATTGGGAGGATTGTCCTTACAGATAATTTTCATTGATAATCCTGATGATATCTTCTTTGCGTGGATATATAGCGTAGTGGACGAGGAACAAGAAAAGATATTAGACTACGAAGTAAGGTATTTTAGTATAGATGAAGAGAAATCTGGATTCACGAAGGATGAAATCCTAGAACTTATGAAAAAACACGCAGAATTGAAACCGTGGTAATCATGATTTAATTAATGCCTCGTATGGAAATCAAAAGAAAAATCCGAAAGGTCATCAAATGGTATCTTGTCTCTATAGGTGTCCTGTTTAATGTCCTTCTGTTAACTGTTATTGGTCTATATGTCTATTATGAATATATCTGGCAAGAGTGGTCTCCTGCCAGGATTGAAAGAATTACAGGAGTAAGAGTTCCCCAGTACGAAATTATAGAGTATCATAAAGGAACTCGTCATTACACGGGTGACTTTGAAGACAAGTTTACATTTGAGTTCAAAACAATGCCTTCAGATGAGATGTTTGATGATATTGACAAGATGATATCAACAGGTAAAGAAGGTTGGAAGAGAGACGGTAATAAATATTCTTTCTCTGTGATCTGGGGAAATGGATACCCTGCACCTGAAGGTGAGCGGGAAGAATATGATGGAATGTTCAGCATTACCATTACAAAGGGGGAAAAAGAAGGAATGATTACTTTTGGAGCTTGGTAAGTAATTACACATAGTCGATCGACAGGGCATTACTATTTCGACCGGTGGGGGAATAGTATTTCGACCGACGAAGGATTAGTATTCTGATGAAGGGGGACTTGCTTTCCATCTTGATTCTCGACGCCGAAACTCAGCCCTTTGTATTACTTCATCCTCGCTTCTCCTTCGCTTCAGTCTCGCTTCTGCCATACTCATGAGCGACTATGTAAGCACTCTGAAGGCTGGGTGAAGGCAGAGTGAGGCGCTCTAAGAGCAGGGTTACGGCAATCATTATCCCCCTAAACCAAACAGAATTGGAATAGGGGGATAAATGTATCAGTTACAGTTTCTCTTAGAACTTGTGGATTACGAGTCCAGAGCGTAGTTTGGGCTCGAACCATGTTGCCTTTGGCGGCATGATCTTGCCTGCATCGGCGATGTCCATGATTTGTTTCATGCTGACGGGGTAGAGTGCCAGTGCGGCACGCATCTCGCCGCTGTCCACACGGCGCTTCAGTTCGCCTAAACCACGCAGACCTCCTACGAAATCGATGCGCTGGCTGCTGCGCAGGTCTCCCAGTTGCAGGATGTCCTCGAGAATAAGGCGGCTGCTGATATCCACGTCCAAGACACCAATCGGATCATTGGGATCATAGGTGCCGGGTTTTGCCTTAAGCGAATACCATTCGCCATCCAGATAGAGGCTGAACTCGTGTGGTTCTGCAGGGCGATACTCATCAGTTCCTTTCTTCTCAACGGTAAAGTTGACTGCGATCTTGTCCAGGAACTGTTGGGATGTGTTGCCGTTCAGGTCCTTGAGGACGCGGTTGTAGTCAAGGACTGTGAGCTGGCTTGCCTGGAATGCGACTGCCATGAAGTAGTTGTATTCCTCGTTGCCTGTATGGTTAGGGTTCTGAGCAGCGCGTTCTGCACCAACCAGGGCAGCGGCAGCGCTGCGGTGATGGCCGTCGGCAATGTACAGGGCAGGCATCTGGGCAAATTCATCTGTAATGATCTTGATGTCCTCATCATTGGACACTACCCACAACTGATGTCGGAAACCGTCAATGGGGGCGACGAAATCGTACTCGGGCTCAGTCTTTGCATAGCGCATAATCAGCGAGTCAAGCACTGCATTGTCGGGATAGGCAAAGAAGACCGGTTCGATGTTTGCGCTGTTTACGCGTACGTGCTTCATACGGTCTTCTTCCTTGTCGCGGCGGGTCAGTTCGTGCTTCTTGATCACGCCGTTCTTGTAGTCGTCCTGATGTGCACCTATAACCAGACCGTACTGTGTTTTCTCGCGATTCCCGCTTGCTGGCAGACAGGATGTCTGGGCGTAGATGTAGTATTGCTCCTTCTGGTCCTGTACCAGCCATCCTTTTTCCTGGAACAGCTGGAACTGACGTGCTGCCTCCTGATAGACCTTGGGGTCATACTCGCTTGTGCCAGGCTCGAAATTTATCTCGGGCTTGATGATATGGTACAGGCTCATCGGATTGTTGCCAGCCTCGGCACGAGCCTCCTCGCTGTCCAGGACGTCATACGGACGGCTCTCGACCTGCTCTACGAGATTCTTGGGTGGGCGTACGCCCTTGAATGGTTTTATTCTGGCCATAATAGATTATGTACGATGTACATTAGTTGAGTTTGAACTTTGTGATGCCATCGCGGATGAAGCCGACAATCTGTTTTGCGGCTGCAATGCCTGCATTGACGTTGGCCTCGGCCGTCTGTGCGCCCATCTTCTTGGGTGTGGCAAAATAGCGGCCTTCGCATTGGGCGGCAAAGTCTGCATCCATGTCGGGTTTGATGTCGGTAACATACTTGATGTCCGTGCGTTCCTGCATCAGGGCAAGCAGCGATTCCTCGTCAATAACCTCCTTGCGTGCGGTGTTTACCAGAATGCCTCCCTTCTTCATCTTGCCAACCAGGGCACTGTTGATGCTTTTCTTCGTCTCGGGAGTCGCAGGAATGTGCAGGGAAACGACGTCACACTGCTCGAACAGTTCGTCCTGGCTCTTGGCTGCTGTAACACCGGCAGCCTCGATTGCTTCTGCGGGGCAGAATGCATCGTATGCCATGATGTCCATGTCGAAGCCCTTGGCAATGCGTGCTACGTTGCGGCCTACGTTACCGAATGCCAGGATTCCCAGTTTCTTGCCTTTCAACTCGGTACCGCTGGTACCATTGTAGAAATTGCGTACAGCCATGACGAGCATGCCGAATACCAGTTCGGCAACACTGTTTGCATTCTGTCCAGGGGTGTTCATGGCAACGACGCCTGCCTTTGTGCAGGCATCCAGATCCAGGTTGTCAAAGCCTGCACCTGCACGTACAACAATCTTCAGTTGCTTGGCTGCGGCAATCACATCGGCATCCACCTTGTCGCTGCGGACAATCAGAGCGTCTGCATCTGCAACAGCCTCCAGCAACTGGGATTTCTCGGTATATTTCTCCAACAGTGCCAGTTCGTAACCGGCAGCATCTGTAACTTCCTTAATGCCGTCTACAGCAACTTTGCTGAAGGGCTTCTCTGTAGCAATAAGAACTTTCATATTTAAATCCTTAAATCCTTAAATCTTTAAATCCTTAAATCTATTAGTGCTGGGCTTCGAAATCCTGCATGCACTTTATCAGAGCATTAACATCCTCGATAGTTACTGCGTTGTAGGTAGATGCACGGAAACCGCCTACGCTGCGGTGTCCCTTGATGCCGACCATACCGCGCTCTGTGGCAAATGTCATGAAATCTGCCTCCAGATCCTTGTACTCATCATTCATTACGAAGCAGATGTTCATGCGGCTGCGGTCTTCGGGATTGGCAACTGTAGCGCGGAACATCTTGTTGCGGTCAATTTCACCATACAGGGCATCAGCCTTCTCGATAGCACGGCGCTCCATCTCGGCAACACCACCGTTGGCCTTGATCCACTTCAGTGTCTGCAATGCACAGTAGATGGGCACTGTAGGAGGTGTGTTGAACATACTGCCACCCTTGATGTGTGTACGGTAATCCAGCATTGTAGGAATGGTACGGCTAACCTTGCCAAGCAGTTCGTCCTTGACGATGACAAATGTAACACCTGCCATAGCCAGATTCTTCTGTGCGCCACCATAGATCATGCCATACTTGCTTACATCTATCGGACGTGAGAAGATATCCGAACTCATGTCGGCAATCAGTGGTACAGGGCTGTCAAAGTCCTGCAGAATCTCGGTACCGTAGATGGTATTGTTCGTTGTGATGTGGAAATAGTCTGCATCAGCAGGAATCTCCCAACCGCGTGGAATGTAGTTGTATGTCTTGTCGGCACTGCTGGCAACCTCTACTGCTTCACCGAACAGTCTTGCCTCGGCTAAAGCTTTCTTTGCCCAAACACCAGTATTGAGATAAGCTGCCTTTTTCTCCAGGAAATTATATGGAACCATGCAGAATTCCAAGCTGGCACCACCGCCCAAGAACAGGACGCTGTAACCTTCGGGAATGTTCAGCAATTCCTTGAACAGAGCAACTGCCTCGTCTACCACAGGCTGGAAATTCTTGGCACGGTGGCTCATCTCCATCAGGGAGAGACCAGACCCCTCAAATTCTATACATGCATCCGCAACAGCCTTCATTACTTCTTTTGGCAGTTTGGATGGACCGGCATTGAAATTGTACTTTTTCATAATGGATTTATTTAAGTTTATGGTTTAGATTGCAGGACAAAAATACGTAAAAACTTTTGATTAATAAACTATTTTTGTATAAAAGCGCAGCTATATTGCAAAAAAAATGACGGTCATTCGATTCCGAATAACCGTCTTTGTCAGTCGGGATGACACGACTCGAACGTGCGACCCCTTGGTCCCAAACCAAGTATACTACCAACTGTACTACATCCCGATTGCTTGGTTCCTGAGGCCTTTGCCTGGAAAAGCGGTGCAAAGATATGGTATTTTGGGCAAACGTCCAAATGTTAGGCAAAAAAAATACAATAATATCCCCTAAAGCAGCAAAAATCCTGCGGCTCCACACATCAGGATCAGCAGGATAGGATTCATCTTGTATGTTCGCTGACCTATGAATGTAAAGGCAAATAATGCTATGCTTATCCAGAATTGCCATGCATCCACGTCAGGACTGCTGAAGTTGTCTGCCGTGCACAGCAACAGTGCCGCTGCCGCAAGAAGACCTACAACGGCAGGACGCAGGCCTGTGAACACGTCCTCGACGACAGGATGGTTCTTGAACCTCATCAGGAACCGGCTGATGATAATCATCAATATGAAACTTGGCAGGATAACCGAGAAAGTTGCCAGGAACGACCCAAGCACACCAGCCCATACAGGATATCCGGCATTCACAACTGCAGTATATCCCACGTAGGTGGCAGAATTGATTCCTATGGGTCCTGGTGTCATCTGACTGACAGCCACGATATCGGTAAACTGACCAGCTGTAAGCCAATGGTGGTTGCTAACCACATCGCTCTGAATCATGGACAGCATGGCATATCCTCCTCCGAAACCGAAAAGGCCAATCTGAAAGAATGTTATGAATAATTGCAGGAATATCATTATTTCATCAATTGTCCGTATGTATATCCGCCAAGACCAGCCAATATAACGACGTATACAGGCGAGAAGCCCAACAGCCATATTGCCAAGGCGGATACTACGGGAATCCATACATTATAGCGACAAATCCTTGCTGTCTTCGCCATGCGGAATACCGGTGCGGCAATCAGGGCAACAACGGCTGGACGGATACCGCGGAAGATGCTCTCTACGGCACTGTAATGCCTGAATTGCTGGAAGAAAAGTGCAATAGCCAGGATTATAATAAACGAGGGTAGGGCAGTACCAATTGTACATACCAGCGCACCTGGAGTCCTGCGCATTTTGTATCCGATGAAAATGCTGATATTCACCGCAAACACACCGGGACACGATTGCGCTACGGCCATCAGGTCCATCAGCTCTTCGCGCCTGAGCCAGTGATTCTCATCCACCACTTTCTGCTCTATAAGCGGAATCATGGCATAGCCTCCGCCTATTGTGAAGAGGCCTATCCTGAAAAAAGTGGTGAATAAACTCCACATACTAATCAGACTGTTTATTTGTTCAATGAGCTATGCTGTTCAATCCACTTTCTGGCATTTACGAATGCCTCGAACCAAGGCGTTACCTGATCCTGTCGGTTATGTGGATAGAAACCGCATTGCCACGGGAATATCGTTCGCTCGGGATGAGGCATAATAGCCAGATGACGGCCGTCTGCACTGCATATTGCGGCTACATTGTAGTCACTGCCGTTGGGATTGCCAGGATATTCTGTATATGCAAACTTGGCACAGATGTTATATTTGCTCTCATCCATAGGCAGGCGGAACTTGCCCTCGCCATGAGCAACCCATGTTCCTATGCAGCTTCCGGCCAGCGAGCCGAACATAACCGAGTTGTTCTCCGGTATCTCGAGACCTACGAAGGCACTTTCAAACTTGTGTGAATCGTTATGCAACATCTGTGCATACTCACGTGCATTGCTGACAGCGTGATCGTTGTTCAGCAATCCAAGTTCAACCATCAACTGACAGCCATTGCATACTCCAAAGGACAGAGTGTCCTTGCGTGCATAGAAACGGTCCAGCGTTTCCTTTGCCTTTGGGTTGTACAGGAATGCACCAGCCCAGCCCTTGGCAGAACCCAGTACATCTGAATTGGAGAAACCGCCGCAGAATGCAATCAGATTCACATCATCCAAGGTTTCGCGCCCGCTAATTAGGTCAGTCATTGTAACATCCCTAACGTCAAAGCCCGCCAGGTAGAATGCATATGCCATCTCACGTTCGCTGTTTGTTCCCTTTTCGCGTATGACGGCAGCCTTTGGACGCGTAGAACTCTCCTGACCTTCGTTATATTGAGCCAGTTTGCCTGTAAAGTTATTGGGAAATACCGGCTTCACAGGGATGTTCTTATAGTTCTCAAAGCGCTCACGGGCCTTGCCGTTGAAACTCTGCTTCGTGTCCATGCGGTACGAAGCGCTGTACCATACATCGCGCAGATGGTCAATATCCAGATTAACTGTTTGCTGGCCGAATACTATACTGATCTCACGCTTCTCGCAAGGCACGCCAATCTTGGCATAGCCGATGCCTGCATCATCCAATATCTTCTTGACACGTGCAGCATTCTGGTCGCTAACCTGGATAACCACACCGGGGTTCTCGGCAAAGAGGGCCTTCACGATATCCGTGTCGCGCAGTTTATTCAGATTTATATCCAGACCGCCAGTCGTGTTGGCAAAGCACATCTCCAGCAGACATGTAACCAGACCTCCGGCACTGATATCATGACCAGCCAGCACAAGACCCTCGCTTATCAACTGCTGCACAGCCAGGAAAGCATCACGGAAATATTCGGCATTCTGTACCGTCGGAACATCACTTCCCACTTTGTTCATGCTCTGTGCAAGGGCAGAACCACCCAGTTGCAACTCGTCAAAAGAGAAATCGATGTGATACAGACGGCTTGGGATGCCAGTTCTGAGAACAGGACTCACAATCTTGCATATATCCTCAACCTCGCCTCCAGCACTGACAATGACTGTGCCCGGACTTATAACCTTCTGGCCATTGGGGTATTTCTGCGTCATTGAAAGCGAATCCTTGCCGGTCGGAACGTTGATATGCAGTGAGCAGCAGAAATCGCTCAGAGCCTTGACGGCAGTGTAAAGACGGGCATCCTCACCCTCCTGTGCACGGCAGGGCCACATCCAATTCGCAGACAGGCTCACGCTGTCCAATGCACTGGCACCACGGTCAGCGCCGACAACGAGTGGCGCCCAAACGAGATTGGTAAGTGCTTCTGCAACACTCAGCACACTGCCTGCGGCAGGGTTGGCCAATGCCGCCTGTGGAGCATGTCCCAGTGATGTAGCAATGCCTTTCTTGCCACGATAGTCAAGAGCTACGGCACCACAGTCACTCAATGGAAGCTGCAGCTCTCCCTGACATTGCTGGCGGGCTACACGCCCGCTTACACAACGGTCCACCTTGTTCGTAAGCCAGTCCTTGCAGGCAACAGCCTCCAGATTCAGAACAGCCTCCAGATGCTCGTTTATCCAATTGCTGTCAGTATATACCGGGTACGAAACCACCTCGTACTTACGCTCTACCGTCTTGTCTGTCATCACTGTCTTTGGCGAAGACCCAAACATCTGGTCAACTGCCAGGTCAAAAGGACGGACACCATCTGCCTGCTCGAAGACAAAGCGATGGTCACCCGTTGTCTCGCCCACGGTATACATCGGAGCACGTTCGCGGTCAGCAATCTTCTGCACACGTTCAATAGCCTCCTGGTCAATCAGCAGTCCCATGCGCTCCTGTGACTCGTTCGCAATAATCTCCTTTGCGGACAAAGTCTTGTCACCTATCGGCAGTTTGTCCATGTGAATCAGACCACCACATTCCTCGACCAGTTCCGACAAGCAGTTTACATGACCCGCACTGCCATGATCATGTATGCTGACTATAGGATTCTCGTCCTCCTCGCACAATGCACGCACAACATTGTAGACACGCTTCTGCATCTCGGGATTGGCACGCTGTACGGCATTCAGTTCTATACCGCTGCTGTAGCGTCCAGTCTCTACCGATGAAACAGAACCGCCACCAAGACCTATGCGATAATTCTCACCACCCATCACAACAACTTTGTTGCCCGGTTTTGGCTCACCCTTCAGGCAGTCACGCTTTGTGCCATAGCCTACACCGCCGGCAAGCATGATGACCTTGTCATATGCATATATTGCATCTTTGGGAGTCTCCTGGTGCTCGAACGTCAGTACCGAACCGGCAATAAGCGGTTGCCCGAACTTGTTTCCGAAATCGCTTGCACCGTTGGATGCCTTTGTCAGTATCTGTTCAGGCGTTTGGTACAGCCATGGACGCTCGGGGATAAGGCCTTGATTTCCATTGTTGCGAGGATATGATGTCATATAGACAGCAGTTCCTGCGATAGGCATACTACCTATGCCTCCTCCCATACGGTCACGGATCTCTCCACCGCTACCTGTCGAAGCTCCGTTGAAAGGCTCTACGGTTGTAGGGAAATTATGAGTTTCTGCCTTGAGCGAGATAACGCTCTCCACCTCCTTGGTGCGGAAGTAATCCGGTTTCGAGTGATCGGCAGGAGAGAACAACTCTACAACAGGTCCCTTGCTGAAGGCAACATTGTCCTTGTATGCCGACAGGATATTGTTGGGGTTCTCCTGTGTAGTCTTCTTTATCATCTGAAACAGGCTACTCTCCTTTTCCTCACCGTCGATTACAAAGGTGCCGCCAAAAATCTTGTGACGACAATGCTCACTGTTGATCTGTGCAAAGCCGAATACCTCGCTGTCAGTAAGCGGACGCCCCAGCTGCCCCTCCACCTTGTGCAGATATGCAATTTCCTCTTCCGACAGGGCCAACCCCTCCTTCTCGTTATATTCCTCCAGTTCGGTAATGTACTCGATGGGCTTAGGCTCGATATTGACGGTGAAGATGTCCTGATTCAGACCATTTCTGTACATTCTCTGTAACATAGGGTCAAATTCAGCATCCTCGCTGGCAACCGGGAAATACTCCTCGATGCGCGAAATGCCCTCTATAGCCATATTCTGTGTTATCTCGACGGCATTTGTGCTCCACGGAGTTATCATCTCTCGACGCGGTCCTACAAACAGGCCTCCTACACTGTCACCATCCAGTTTAACAGCCTGGCCATACAGCCAGCAAAGCTTTTCGGTATCCGCGGCAGTCAAGGTGTGACTGCAAGCAGTGGCAATTATGCTGCCCTGCTCGGTTTTGAAAAAAGAAATTGCCATATACTTAGCTACGGTTTATTGTTTCCGCGTGCGAAGGTACGAAAAAAAGGTGAAAGCCCCATCAGAGAACTCCACCTTTTTCCGTTAAATTCCAATAAAGTCTCAAATAAGTTTTGACAGGCAACTTTTAGAAGAGACGTCCAAAGATTGTAATCTTCAGCATCGGATATACCGGCAACTTGTTTGAAACCTTAGTGACGTCATGAATCTCCTCGCATTCGGTGATGTTGCTTAAACCATTGTATATCTGCGGAGTACCCCAGTACATTACACCCAGTTCACCCTTGACGCCAACACGCTTACGGGGCACTGTACGCCCTACGCCGATACCGAAGTAAGGTTTGACGGGATTGACCCTGATTTCTGCCGGAACAGCATTGCCAGCGTAAAACAGCGGGGTGCCGTCAGCCATATTTACATCAATGGGAGATCTTCCGTATACCTGTGATGTCGGGTTATTGACATCGCTGTTGTACCTTTCGACTACCTCCAGGTTCGGTTCGGTTCCAAAATCGACCTGACTGGCAATCAGGTTGCCAATCTGCCTTGTGCCTGCATATAAGCCCACGGTAAAGTGGAACATACAGTTCTTGCCGGGGAAGATGTCAACCAGGAATTTACCGTTCTTCATCGTAACCTTGCCCTTGCCGTCAAATTCCATATACTCCTGAACGGGATACTCGTTCTTGATTTGTTCAGGCAGGTTCTGATAGTCAGCAGGCAGGTTTACATGAATATTGGCAATACCTTTGGGACTTACGGTAAACGAAGGGATTGCCTCGAATCCGGCACGTATTCCCAGATAAGGAGTACAAACCGTTCCCACTTCGAATCCTATGCCTCCGGTACCCAGGTTTAGACCAAGTGACATGTGGTTGAACATGTTCTTGTCGTCCCTGAGCTGTGCATTTGCCATAACACTGATTGTCAGTATAACGGCTGTAATAAACAAATGCTTTTTCATAAAAGAGTAAGGCTACGATTTTTAGTCATTTATAATTGCGGCAGATTGTTTTCGATGCTCGCTATACCTCCCATCCCAGGGCACTTGCACCCAGTACGGCAGCACTTGCTCCGTCCAGCTCCGAAAGCAGTATCTTGGCCTTGCCTTTGTATACGAACAGTACGTTTTCGTCGTATGCGTTGCGAATATGCGACATCAGCAACTCACCTGCCTTCGTAGGACCTCCGAAGAAAATGAATGCCTCAGGACTTGAGAAAGCTGCAAAGTTGGCACATGCCTCCCCTAGCTTGCGACCAGTGTCAGCCATAATCTCCAATGCAAGCTCGTCACCCTCCTGAGCAGCGAAATGCACATCCTTGGCCTCGATGGTTGAACTCAGTTTCTCGCGCAGTACACTTGGCTTACGACTCATGGCCAGTTTCTCCAATGCACTACGTGCAATACCCGTACCAGAACAGTAGCACTCCAGGCAACCCTTGCGTCCGCAACCACAGTCACGTCCGTTCTTTTCGATTATGACATGCCCCAGCTCACCGGCAAAGCCGTCGCTTCCATATACCAGCTGGCCGTTAACTACGATGCCACTGCCTACTCCGGTACCCAATGTAATCTCTATAAAGTTCTTCATGCCCCGTGCAGCACCGTAAGCCATCTCACCGATAGCAGCCGCGTTGGCATCATTAGTCAGCACAACAGGAATGCCCAGTGCCTCCTGAAACATTTTTGCCAGAGGCACGTTGCCACGCCATTCCAGATTTGGCGCATCCTCAATGCAACCGCTGTAATAGTTGGCATTCGGTGCACCGATGCCCATAGCCTGGATTTTATCAATGCCACCCACTTTCTTGATTAGCGGATTCAAGGTCTCGACACAATTCCTCACATAGGCGTCAGCAGTTCCGTGCCCCTTGGTAGGAACGGAAACAGACTGGATAATCTCGGCATTCTTGTTCACAATACCGAAAACGGAATTAGTACCACCCAGGTCTAATCCGATAACATAAGGTTTTTTGCTCATGATAATATGTTATAAGGTAATCTTTATGTTAGCTTTCTGCACAAATATAGTACTTTCCATGCAATATAAGATACTTTTTAGCCTAAAATTTATGTAAATTGAAATAAAAATACGAAATTTGCGACCGCGAGTTATTATGCTTACAATTATTCAATTCATAGTTAAAGGCCTTATAATCGGCATTATTGCCAGTGCCCCCATGGGACCTGTAGGCGTACTCACTGTACAGCGAACCCTCAACAAAGGCCGCTGGTACGGCTTTGTCACAGGTATAGGAGCTGCAATATCCGATATACTATACGCAGCCATTTCGCTTGTCGGCATCAGTCTCGTAATGGACTTTGTCGAGAAACCGCGCAATATGTTCTGGCTCAAGCTCATAGGCAGCGTCATGCTCTTCATATTCGGGCTTTATACATTCCTTTCACATCCAGGCAAGGTCAAGCACGTACAGGGCAAGCGCGGCTCCCTTATGCACAACGGTTTCACAGGTTTTCTGGTAACATTATCCAACCCCCTGATCATTTTTCTGTTCATCGCCTTAATGGCACGGTTTGACTTCGTGATATCCAGGAACTACTTTGCCCAAGGCATAGGATATATGGCCATTTTCGGCGGAGCCATGATATGGTGGTTCTCCCTCACAGCCATTATCGACAAGGTGCGCAATCGCTTCCAGGACAATACCGTCTGGAAGATAAACCGCACCATAGGCGTTATTGTCATGATAGCAGCCCTTATAGGATGCATATTGGCGCTGCTACCCAAATTCGGAATAATCCTTTGATATGTATATAGCCAAGAAATTGCGCAAACAGAATCTGATAGCATACGTTCTGTACATGTATCAGGTCGAGGACGTCATACGTACCTACGACATGGACATCGAGCGCCTTGCCAATGAATACCTCACACGCTTCGATTACGACGACGAACAGCTCGAAGCCGTGCTGGAATGGTACGACGGACTTATCCGCATGATGCGCGAGGAGGGCTGCACCAGACGCGGTCACGTACAGGTTGTCCGCAACACCATTTTCCTGCTCTCGGACCGTCATAAGGAACTCCTTGCCGATCCCCAGCAGCCATTCTACAGCGCCGCCTATTACAAGGCCCTGCCCTTTATCGTCGAATTGCGTCAGAAAGGCAACGGCAAGCGCAAGAACGAACTTGAGACCTGTCTGGACAGTATGTACGGATACACACTGCTGAAGATGCAGGACAAACCCGTATCTGCCCAGACATCCACAGCAATCACATCAATCAGTCATCTGCTCAACTCTTTGGCAGAACTATACGACAAGACACAGGAATGAACGAACAGATAGAACGCAGGCGAACCTTCGCCATCATATCACACCCCGATGCCGGTAAGACAACACTGACCGAAAAACTGCTCCTCTTCGGAGGTCAGATTCAGGTTGCCGGAGCCGTAAAGAGCAACAAGATAAAGAAGACAGCCACATCCGACTGGATGGAAATCGAGAAACAGCGCGGAATCAGTGTAACCACATCCGTCATGGAGTTCGATTACTCCCCCTCAGGGGATACAGATGGCGGCTGCTACAAGATCAACATCCTTGACACACCCGGTCACCAGGACTTTGCCGAGGACACCTTCCGCACCCTTACCGCCGTTGACAGCGCCATTATCGTAGTCGATGCAGCCAAGGGAGTAGAGACGCAGACACGCAAACTCATGAACGTCTGCCGTATGCGCAAGACCCCCGTCATTATCTTCATCAACAAGATGGACCGTGAGGGCAAGGACCCATTCGACCTGCTTGATGAACTCGAACAGGAACTGCAGATAAACGTTCGCCCCTTCTCATGGCCAATAAACCAAGGTCAGCGTTTCAAGGGAGTGTACAATATCTACGAGCAGAATCTGAACCTCTTTCAGCCAGACAAGCAGAAAGTAACCGACAAGGTCGAGATAGACATCAATACAGAAGAACTGGAAAAATGGGTAGGTGACGATGATGCCAAACGCTTGCGTGAAGACCTCGAGATGATAGAAGGAGTCTATCCAGCCATCAGTGACGTAAACGGTCCTGACGGCCTATACCTCTCGGGTGACACAGCCCCCGTATTTTTCGGTTCGGCACTCAATAATTTCGGTGTACAAGAACTCCTTGACTGCTTCGTAAAGATAGCCCCATGTCCACGCCCCGTTATGGCCGAGGAACGCGAAGTACGGCCGGACGAGTCCAAGTTCACAGGCTTCATCTTTAAGATAACGGCCAACATCGACCCCAACCATCGCTCATGTATTGCGTTCTGCAAGGTATGCTCCGGCAAATTTGTCCGCAACGCACCATACCTGCACATCCGTAACGGCAAGACACTGCGCTTCTCATCGCCTACACAGTTTATGGCACAGCGCAAGGAAACCATAGACGAAGCCTGGGCAGGCGACATAGTAGGTCTTCCAGATAACGGCATCTTCAAGATTGGTGACACCCTCACCGAAGGCGAAAACCTACATTTCCGTGGTCTTCCCAGTTTCTCGCCAGAAATGTTCAAGTACATCGAGAATGCAGATCCCATGAAGACCAAGCAGCTGGAAAAAGGCATATCCCAGCTCATGGACGAAGGCGTAGCACAACTATTCGTCAACCAGTTCAACGGTCGCAAGATTATCGGTACCGTAGGTCAGTTGCAGTTCGAGGTCATCCAGTATCGCCTCGAGAATGAGTACAATGCCAAGTGCCGTTGGGAACCCATACATCTGCACAAGGCATGCTGGATATCATCCCAGCCAGGCTACGAGCAGGAACTGGAGAATTTCAAGAAACGCAAGTACCAGTACATGGCAAAAGACCGTGACGGACGTGACGTCTTCCTTGCCGACAGCGGCTACGTCCTCAGCATGGCACAGCAGGATTTCGAACACCTCAATTTCCATTTTACCAGCGAGTTCTAGATGAATTGCGATATTGACATCAAGAATGCAGTAGACTGCCTGAAGAAGGGTGGGGTAATCATCTACCCCACAGATACCGTATGGGGAATAGGTTGCGACGCCACCAACGAACAAGCCGTACAGCGCATATATCAGATAAAACAGCGCCAGGACAGTAAGGCCATGCTTTGCCTCGTAGACAATCCCAACCGCATCCAGCGCTATTTCCGTAACGTCCCCGATGTAGCATGGGACATCTTTGACTGTGCCGACCAACCAGTTACAGTAATACTGGACGGTGCCGAAGGCGTTGCACCAAGCCTCATTGCCGAAGACGGCAGTTTGGGCATACGCGTTACACGTGACCAGTTCAGCCACGACATCTGCTACCGCCTGCAGCGCCCCCTCGTAAGCACCAGCGCCAATATCAGCGGTATGCCCACATCACTCACATTCCGCGATATACCCCAGGAGATACTCGATCAAGCCGACTATGTCTGCTCTTTCCGCCGCGGTGACCACGTACCCCATCAGCCATCGCGCATCATCAAACTCAGCCAAGACAGTAGCGTAAAGATAATAAGGTGAATCTGCGTAATTCCATAGCAGCACTACTTTGGTGGCGCAGGAAACACCGCCAGAGACTCACCGACGAAAGGTTCGTACTCCTCATCGCCCTCATCGTCGGTGTATGCACCGCCTTTGCAGGCATAGTGCTGAAATGGATAATACACGAAATCAAGGACCTGCTCACCTACAATTTCAGTGATATGGACGCCAACTGGCTGTATCTCGTTTTTCCAGCCGTGGGCATCCTGATAACCCTGCTTTTTATCAAGTATATAGTACGCGATGACATCAGCCACGGTGTAACCAAGATACTCTTTGCCATTGCACGCAAACAGAGCAAGATAAAGCTGCACAATACATGGACCTCAGTCGTAGCCTCAGCCATAACTATCGGATTCGGAGGCAGCGTCGGAGCCGAGGCCCCAATCGTACTTACCGGCAGTGCCATAGGAAGCAACCTGGGCAGACTGTTCCGCCTTAGCGACAAACAAATGATGCTTCTCGTCGGCTGTGGAGCCGCAGGAGCCGTGGCAGGAATCTTCAAAGCCCCCATCGCAGGCCTCGTCTTCGTACTCGAGGTACTCATGATAGACCTCACCATGTCATCCCTTCTGCCGCTTTTGGTCAGCTGTGTCACCGCTGCAGCAGTTACATTCGCCATATCAGGTACCGAATCCACCTTCTACTTCACTCCGACAGACGGACTCGTCGTTGGCCGTACCCCCGCATACATACTGCTCGGTGTTGCCTGCGGACTCATAGCACTCTACTTCACACGCACCATGAACTGGCTCGAAGGCCGTTTTCGCAAGATAGGTTCCACCACCCGCTTCGGTATCAGCGGCCAGTACCGCAAATACCTGTTCGGTGCCAGCATGTTAGCCCTGCTCATCTTCCTCTTCCCGTCACTTTATGGCGAGGGATACGAGCTTATCGAACTGCTGATGAACGGACAGGGCCCAGCAGATTGGAACACCGCAATGAACGGCTCCTTCTTCGCAGGACACTCACAATTCCTGCTGCTCTATCTTGCACTCGTCATACTTACCAAGGTATTCGCCTCGACAGCCACCAATGGAGCAGGCGGATGCGGCGGTATCTTTGCACCCTCATTGTTTCTGGGATGTATTGCAGGTTTCGTCTTCGCGCGCGTGTGGAATATCTATGATGTCCTGGGCATCCAGGTATGCGAGAACAACTTCGCCATGCTTGGCATGTGCGGTTTGATGAGCGGCGTCATGCACGCACCGCTCACCGGCATATTCCTCATTGCCGAACTCACAGGAGGCTACAACCTGTTCCTCCCCCTTATGATGGTTTCGGTAGGGGCATACCTTACCATCAGGTTCTTCGAACCCCACAGCATCTACGCTATGCGACTCGCACAGCGCGGACAACTGCTCACACACAACACAGATCGCAGCATCCTTACCCTTATCAGTATCGACAGTGTAATACAACATTACGACAAGGTATTGTATCCCGAAATGACACTCGGAGACGTAGCCAGCCAGGTAGCAACCAGCAAGAATCACGTATTCCCCGTCGTCAACCGGCAAATGCAACTCGTAGGAGTCGTCTATTTGGATGACATACGCCACCTGGTATTCCGCCCCGAACTGTTCGGTCAGTTCCGCGTCTCACAGCTTATGGCACAGCCCCCAGCCCGTCTCGGCACCGAGGACAGCATGGATTCTGTTGTCAAGACCTTCGACAACACCCACGCATGGACACTGCCCGTCGTAGATAACAAAGGGATGTTCGTAGGCTTCATCCGCAAATCCACCATCCTGACCGTTTACCGCAAGCTTCTTGCCGACTACTCAAACGACTAAGCCCTAAGGGTAACGCAAAAAAATCCCTCCTTTCGGAGGGACTCTTCTTACTTGATTTCGATGCTATGACATTCCTGAGTCTTTTCCTGCGGTGTCGTCTTAGGTATGTTGATGTTCAGCACACCGTCAGTCATACGAGCCGAAATCTTGCTGCGCTCCACGTTGTCAGGTAACATCAGACGCTGTTCGAACTTGCTGTAGCTGAACTCGCGGCGGATATATTTCTTGTCCTTGTTCTCGTCCTCGTTGTCCAGCTTCTTCTCCATTGATATTACAATGTCGTCACCGGCAAGCGAAATCTTGAAATCCTCCTTCGTCATACCAGGAGCAGCAATCTCGACCTGATATGCCTTATCATCCTCGGAAACATTTATGGCAGGCGAGGTGCTATGGAACTGCGGCATCAAAAAACGGTCATTAAAGAAATCATTGAACAATGATGGGAAGAATCCCTGATTCCTGTTGGTTGAATAAATTGATGGTAACATAGTTTTGTCCTCCAATTATTTGTTTAACTTATTTTCGTTCTACACCTGTAAGTCTTTCGCCTTACACCCATCATCCCGCAACCAACGTACCGATACCATCGCCCGAGACATTCTGTCAGCCTATTTAAACTGCGTTAAACATTGCACGTCCCGTTTAAACTTCATTAAACATTCCCCGTCAGAAACCCCGACAAAGTGTCCTGAAATACAAAAAAATCCCCGGTTCCGTCCTATGGAGCCGGGGATTAGGTAGCAAAATGATTGTCTATAATAACATTACTCTTCTACGCAGAAAGTGTAGATTTTTGCAGATTTGTTGTCTGTCATCTTGGTGGTGACCATAAGACTGTATTCGCCAGGTTGCAGGTCCTTCAGCGGAATCTTGACACTTTCCTTACCATATTTCTTATATTTGAAAGTCTCACCTCCTTCAGTACCAAATGATGCTCCGGTGAAGGTTCCTATTTGACCATTTTGGAAACGCCTCTTGGATTTAAGGATTTCAAAACGGTTGAATGTCAGTGTCTGCAGTGGAGATTTGCCACCAGTATTTATAACAATATAGTCAGACTGCTTTACTTTCAGCGGGCTGGCTGTGCCGTTTACGTAATAGTAGGATTTGGCTTTGCCTATGCCGACAATGAACATACTTGCAGCAGCCTTGGCTTTAATGTAGGCATTTTCAAGCGGCAAAGCCTGCCCAAGCGTAGAGTCTGTTGCCAAGACATATGCTTCAAGTTCAAACTCAGGTTCCTCGACCGTTTGAGCCTTCACCTGAAATGCTGTACTGGCCAGCAATGATACAGCTACCAAAAGAATTTTTTTCATAATGTTTAGGTTTTGAGTGTTTTGCCGGCTCATATATATATATATTTGTCATATATTGCAACAATTTTGCAATAATTCCGTCTCTGTTTACGCCAAGACCTTTATACTGCAATGTTCAGTTCGCGTTCGTTGACGATGCGGCGCAGGTTAATCAGGGCATATCGCATGCGTCCCAGCGCAGTGTTGATGCTGACGCCCGTGATGGCCGCTATTTCCTTGAAGCTGAGACCCTCCCAGAAGCGCAGGTGTACAATCTCCTGCTGTGCCTGGGGCAGGGTAGAGACAAGGTTATACAGCGTCTGGTTGTCGCTAAGGCGTAACAACTCCCTTTCGAAACCTTCCTCGCTCAACTGTATATTGTTATACAACATATCGTGCTGGCAGTCCTCGCTCAGCTGAGGGCTGTTGCGGTTGGCACGAGCGCAGTCGATAGTAATATTATGCGCAATACGCATGAGCCATGCACAGAACTTGCCCGTTGTGCGGTATTGTCCCGAACGTATGCTGGTGATAGCCTTGATAAAGGTTTCCTGGAATATGTCATTTGCCTGATCCTCGTTGTGAGCCAGACGCATGATGTAAGCAAAAAGATGTTCCTGGTGACGGGCCAGCAGTTCGTCGAAAGCCTGATCTGTTCCACTTGCGTAGAGTTCCACCAACTGGTGGTCAGACATAGCACTGAGATTACTCATACTAACTGTAAAGTTTGTTTTCTGCGAGTAATGTCTTTTCTATAGGCTTTCTGTTTTAATTTGTTATTATCGAATTACTGTCAGATAGCGCTTTTACGAGCGAAACCGGTTGCAAATATAGGCCCTTTGTTGGAGAAATGCAAGAAATTTTGGCAATTTGTTGCAATTATTTTGGTAATTATCCGACTTTTGACACAATATTATGATGCTTACAGACGTTCTATAGTTGTTTAATAACCACTATAACACATACGCCTATGGCATTACCACTACCCCAGAATCTTCCTACCGTCCGTCCACAAGTTATCGAGGCCCTGCGCAAGTTTGCGCGTGAGTACAAGCCCGCTGTGTAAGAAGGAGAGGAACAACAATCATGAGACATTTCCTTACTGCTATTGTATGCGCAATATGCTGCGCGTGCAACCTGTTCGGGCAGAAGACCGAGAAACCCATCATGACCTTTGCCTGCCTCAGCGACATCCATTCGCAGCAGAGCATGATTTCTGCAAAACGTGTCCAGGATGTGCGCCTGCGTACCTCATTCCTCAACACCCTGAAGTCCATTCACCAGTCAGAACACATTGATGCCCTTGTGCTCTGCGGTGATTACACCAGCGACGTCACTATACCCAAGGCCAACTGGCTCCGAGTGCGCGAGCTTATGGCACAGGCAGCCGTTACAGCCTTCCCGACCGGAGCAAGGCACACCCCTGTGCTGTACGCCGTAGGAAACCACGATTACGAAGTTGCCAATTTCGACAATCTACCCAAACCATACATCGCAGGCGATTTCTACCCCTATCCCATGATGCAACAGACAGGCCGACTGAAGGACAGCGATTGTTTTTACGAATACGCCCCCAACGGTGACCGCGACAGCGTACGCCTGCTTGCAGCATACCATTACAAGATAGGAGGCATTCATTTCGTAGTGCAGAACTGCGGAAAGTACTTCTTCGCCAATGCCTGGGATTATCAGAACAGCATCGAATCATGCCAGTGGGTCGAGCGCAAGCTACGCGAGATTGACCCCAAGGGCAAGAAGACCATCATATACATCAACCACCTGCCCCTTCCAGGTACAGTAGGCGCTACCGAGGGCAAGACGCTGAAGGACAACGAGGCAACACGCCTGCTCACACAAGCCCTGTCACAGCATCCCCATCTGCTATACCTGTACGGTCACGACCATTCCTCACGCAGGAACATGAGCTACATCACCGACCAGCTAACACAACGCATCACACACTACGACAGCGGATTCTACAGCTGTTTCGTAGGCAGCATGCGCTACAACAGCCTGGACAGCAATGCAACACCCGGTGTTGCCGATTCGCCCATAATACAGGCACTCATAGTCAAGGTTTACAAGGACCGCATCGAACTCAAGATGAACAATTACGGCCAGACAGGAACATTGCACGGAGCCGCCATATCCCCCACACTCGTTCACGACATCCCACCGTTTACGATATCAAGGTAGGCCCCTTTCCCCCTGCCCCTTTCCCCATCCGCTTCGCTAAGGGGCAAGGGGAGTGTTATGTTTGGATTTGTGACAGAACTTCGGCTATCCTTTCCCTTACTTCGTCTATGTTGTTGTTAACATTGTCGTTGGTGAAACGCAATACGTAATATCCTTGTTTGTATAGCCATTGGCTACGTAGCAGGTCGCTATCTTTCTGTAGTTTTTTGTTGTGATAGCCTCCATCGATTTCAATAATCAGACGTTTTTCAAGACAAATGAAATCTGCTATGTAGTCGCCGATAATATGCTGTCTTCGGAATTTAACACCTAATTGGTTTTTTCTAATAGTTTCCCATAGGATGGCTTCCGATGTTGTTTGATATTTGCGGTTTTCTCTGGCGTATTCCTTAACAATATTGTAAGTGTCGGGATATGCCGTCTGATATTTTTCTTGTTTGTTGTCCATTTCTATCAGATTCTATTCCCGTTTACTTGTGATTTACAGTTTTAGGATTATACTCCCCTTGCCCATAGCGAAGCGGATGGGGAAAGGGGTTGGGGAAAAGGGGCTTATAGTGCCCAGCCCTCGATATTCGTGCCGCGCAGGAAATCCGCCGCAGACATACGTTTTTTACCCGACACCTGCAACTGCGTTATTTCCAACGTACCCGACGGCAAGTGTACCAGCAGACGACCGTTCACATTTGCCATAACTGCAGTACATACACCGTTCGGCTTTGTATCAATCACCTTCGTTGCCAATACCTTGATTATCGTCTCGCGACCGTCAGGCAACGTTACGTTCGTCCATGCACCAGGATACGGACTCAAGCCACGCACGAAATTATGAGCCGTCTGTGCCGTATGGTCATTCCACAGAATCTGGCACGTCTCGCGGAAAATCTTCGGAGCAGGTCGCAACTCTCCAACCGTTTCCATATCTTCCTGCGCAATGGGATGCACGTTCCCCTCGCAGATATTACGCACCGTTTCGCACACCAGGTCGGCACCCAACACCATAAGCCTGTCATGCACATCCTCGACGTTGTCATCAGGCCCTATGGGCACCGACACCTGCTGTATTACACGTCCCGTATCAATGTCATGATCCAGGAAGAAAGTCGTTATGCCCGTCTTCTCATCACCATTGATTATTGCCCAGTTTATAGGCGCAGCACCACGATACTGCGGCAGCAGGGCAGCGTGCAGGTTGAACGTACCCAGGCGGGGCATGTTCCATACAACCTCGGGCAACATGCGGAATGCCACCACAATCTGTAGGTCCGCCCTCAGCGAACGCAGTTCCGCCAGGAACACCTCGTCCTTCAGCCTCTCCGGTTGCAGAACCCTGATATTATGCCGCAGGGCACATTCCTTCACAGGCGAGGCCTGCAACTGGTTCTGATGCCTCCCCACAGGCTTGTCAGGCATCGTTATGACACCAACAATGTTATATCCGGCATCTATCAGCTTCTCCAACGTGGGGACAGCAAAATCCGGCGTCCCCATATATACTATTCTCAAATCCCTTTTCTCCATCTCAGCAATTATTTGTGGACAAAGTTACGAAAAAACGAGCGAAATGTAAAAGGAAAACAAGTTTTACTTTTCATTTCCGAGTGCCAGTAACTTCGGCGTAGCCCCCTTCGCCGTAGGTCCGTCAGAGATACGGCCTCTCGCTAGTCGAGAAACGGCGTGTTGCCCTTCGTGAAACGGCCTCTCGCTTTTTGAACGTGTTTATGACTGACCACGAATTGTCCGAATTAACACGAATATTTAATTGACAAAAACCTTCAAAACCACCTTTCTGAGCCTAATGCTCCTATAGTTGCATACAACACCATCAGTAATAATCCTGCTTGTGAACAAGCTCCCAGACAGCCTTATCACTAATGGCGTATCCCTATCAGGATTACGGCTCATCAAGGAAAAACAATAAAAAACAATTTTTCGGTTTTGCCTCGGATGATGTCTGTAGTTGCATAGTAACTGGTTATGATGTCATTGGTTTGTGCAAGAACTTGTTCTTAGGCATAAACCAATGACAGCAGCACTGAGGTTCATAGAACCGAGACATCAGAAGAGGATGGTTTTCTATGTTTTTGTAGAGTAATTCGTCAAATTCGATAGATTAGTGGTCAAAAAATAACGCCGATGTTTTGGCATTCCTATGCCGTTGTCGTGCCGTTTGTACGCCGTTGTTTTTGTTAAGTAATCGTACAGTATTTCCTATAGATTTTATAAACATTTTACTTAAGAATATTTATCCATTTTACTTAACAATGTTTGCCAGAAATCCTTAAGGTTTTATATCTCTTTATCACAATTATGCCATAAAACACCTCAGAATCGTATCCGGGTACGAAATTTTACAAAGCCGCTTTTTGCACAAAGTATAGGAAAACTTGTCGAAAACTGGGGTCTCGGTGCGTTTTTTGTGGCTTTTTAGCAAGAAAAATCACATACAACTGAGACTATTTCCTGTTGTAGCGACACTGAGACAGCACCTCGCAAAAGCCATAATTTATTGCTTTATAGAGAGTTAAGCAGGTTATCACTATGCTTGCAATCACAAATCACAGAATCACAGTTATTTTTTAATGCTATCCCACATGCTTCATTCTTATATATATTATATATTTATATTATTAATAATCAATAAGTTATATATACAATAGAAGGATTACTCCGATGTAAGGGGTGTCATTTTTTTAACTGTGATTTGTGATTTGTGACTGGTAGCTACGAAGCCTCTATCCAGCTCCCAGGCAGCAAGTACTCTGCTCCTTCTCTGCTCCTACCCAGCCCCTTGGCATACCCAAATAGGCTGCCTGGGTATGCGAAGGGTATGCGAACACTTCTGCACTAAAAAAGTGTCACATGTGCCAACTTTTCAGCGCAATTGGTGCGCCTATTCGCTTCGTTTACCACTGAAATGGGTTGACACCGCGAGCCATCACCCATGCTTTAGACAGCCTATAGACAGGCATCACCTATACTCGATAGTAAAGGTAAAGTATATGTGAAGCGAAGGTGATGTAAAGGTAAAGCGAGAATGAGGTGCGTAGCAGCAATGACTAAATGTCGCTGACCCGAAGACAAGCGGTGTGAGTAACTTGACGTCGTGAGTCACTCAGAGAAACGGCCTCTCGCTAGTCGAGAAACGGCGTGTTGCCCTTCGTGAAACGGCCTCTCGGATATGTCACGTATGTCATGTGTCATTAGTGTCATTAAGAAATTCCGAGGCGGGAAAATGCTCATAATTAAATAAAATATATTTTATATATTTATATTAATTATGGCCGGAAAATCCCCTCCCCAATTCAAAATCCTTAATGACACTCGTGACATCGTGACCTTAATGACATCATTTTTTGCGTGTACTTCCCTAAAAAAAGTTGAATGGATTTTACTTTAACCCTGCGCTCAGGGAGATGCTGCACTTGGGATGCTTGGCATGCGTCGTTTACGACGATTGGTCGGTACTTGGGTGTAAAGATATAAATAAAAATGAAAAACTAAAAGTGATAAGAGAAAAATGTGTTTTACACGAAGAAATAACAGGCGCTACAGTATCGCTACAATAGCGCTACAATAGCCGCACGATAGCGCTATACTATAGGAAGGGTGGACAATATCGTGTTGCCAGAGGGTTGGCAGTATGGCTGTGGGGTGTGGCAGGAGCCACAAGTTATGATGCCAGGCAGGCGAAGAGCTTGTCTGTGGCTGCGGCGGGGTCTTGTGTCTCGTCGAGCAGGGAGACGAACTTGCTGCCTATGATGGCTCCTGAGGCGTTGGCGAGGGATGACTGCAGTGTCTGCTTGTTGCTGATACCGAAGCCTATCATGCGCGGGTGACTGAGGTTCATGTTGTTGACGTGGTTGAAGTATGCCTGCTTGGCGTCGTTGAATTCCTTTTGTGCACCGGTGATTGCTGCCGAGCTGACCATGTAGATGAAGCCGTCTGTGTTGTCGTCGATGAAGCGTATGCGTTCGTCGCTTGTCTCGGGTGTGATGAGCATGATGATGCGTATGTCGTACTTGTCTGCTATGGGTTTTACCTGTTCCATATAGTCCCGGAAGGGTAGGTCGGGGATTATGACTCCGTCGATGCCGACTTGGCGGCAGCGGAGGAAGAATGCCTCGAAACCGTATTGGTATATGGGGTTGAGGTATCCCATCAGTATGAGCGGGATGTGTACGTCGCGGCGTATACCGTCGAGTTGCGAGAACAGGATGTTGAGCGTCATTCCGTTCTTGAGCGCCTTGGCGGCGGCATTCTGTATAACGGGTCCGTCTGCGATGGGGTCGCTGAAGGGTATGCCTATCTCTATCATGTCGATGCCCTTGTCCTGTAATGTGCGGATGACGTGGGCGGTGCCTTGCAGGGTGGGGTGTCCTGCGCAGAAATAGAGTGAAAGCAGGTCTTTGCTTTTATTCTGGAATGTCTGGTTTATGCGATTCATCTTGTCTGATTTTCTTTATGAATGTCCTTATCTTTTCGGGGTCTTTGAGTCCCGGGCGGATTTCGAAGCGGGAATTGAGGTCGACGCCTGCGAACTGCGGATGGGTAATGGCGGCAACTGCCTGTGCGTCGTCGGGGCCTATGCCGCCTGCCAGCAGGAAGGGCCTGTTGCCGTGATAGAGGTCCAGTTGCGTCCAGTCGAACTTGGTGCCTGTGCCGCCCCCGGGTGTGTCGAAGATGAACATGTCTGCGTCATCCTCGTAGGCTTGTGCCGCCTGTGGGGTTGTGGCCTTGATGACGTGAAGTCCCGTGGCGTTCCTTATCTGGCGGCAGTATTGCGGCGTCTCGTTGCCGTGAAGCTGTATGTGTGTCAGGCGGTATTGGCGGCTCTTGCCGATTATCTCGTCGGGTGCTGCATTCACGAATACGCCTACGCGGCTGCATCGGGGCAGCCAGGCGGGTACTGCGTCCAGGTACCTGGGTGACTGGGGAGCGAAGATGAATCCCATCATGTCGATGCCCAGGGCTTCGACTTCGCGGATGTTATGGGCATCACGCATCCCGCAGACTTTAATGCAATTCATAATTCACAATTCATAATTCATAATTGCGAGATGAATTGGCTGAGGGCAAGGCCGGGGTCCTGTTCCTTCATGAAGCATTCGCCTATGAGGAAGCCGCGGTATCCGACGGTGCGCAGGTCGCGTATCACGGATGGGTCGCTGATGCCGCTCTCGCTTACGCATACCTTCTCGTCCAGTGGCAGGTGGCGTGCAATACTGAAGCTGTTGTGCACGTCTGTATGGAATGTTCCCAGATTGCGGTTGTTGACCCCTATCATGTCTGCATCCAGTTCGGTGTACTTCAGTTCCTTCTCGTCGTGTATCTCCAGCAGGACCTCCAATTGCAGCTCGTGTGCTATGTCTGTGAGCGTGCGGCACTGGCGCATGTCCAGGTCTGCCGCAATAAGCAGCACGGCGTCTGCGCCTGCCTTGCGTGCCTCGAAGAGCTGGTACTCGTCTATGACGAAATCCTTGCGCAGTATGGGTGTGTCCACCAACTGGCGCATGCGCGGTATGAAGTCGAGGCTTCCGCCAAAGTATTCACGGTCGGTGAGTATGCTTAGGGCGGCTGCTCCGTTACGTGCATACAGGGGCACTACGTCCTGGGGTTCTATGTCGGGGTGTATCCATCCCTTGCTGGGGCTCTTGCGCTTGAATTCAGCTATGATGCCGCTGCTGCTCGATGACAGGGACTGCTGCATGCTGTGGAGGCTGATGCCGTCCTGCATGATGTGCTCGACCTGGCGGTATAGTATGTGTGGAGGGAGTTGCTGTTTCTGCGCATCAACCTCGGCGCGCTTGTGCGCAACTATCTCGAAAATAATGTCTTCAGTCATTTATCTTGATGAATTGCTTGAATGTATGCAGGGCCTTGCCGCTTGTCAGCGACTCGCTGGCCATTGCAACGCTGTCTGTGATGCTGATGTTGGGATTCATTATGGAAATGCCGCATGCTGCATTGGCGATGACGACATTGCGCTGGGCTTCGGTCGAGCGGTTCTCGAGTACGCTGATGAATATGCCTGCTGCCTCCTGTGCGGTGGTTCCGCCGTATATGTCCTGTGCCTGGATGTATGCGAGTCCCATGTCAACGGGGGTGAAGACTTTCTCGAAGTGGTTGGTTACCAGTTTGAAGCCGCTGGTGAGCGAAATCTCGTCGTACCCGTCGTAGCTGGTGACCACGCCAAAGTTGTCGCCTATCTTCTGGTGTACGTTGGTATACAGGCGCATCTGTGTCTGGTTGGCTGTCCCGTGCAGCGAGTTCTTTGGGTGGCATGGATTTACCAGTGGGCCTAACAGGTTGAAGCAGGTGGGAATCTGCAGTGCCTTGCGGACGGGGCCTACGTACTTCATTCCGTATGCGAACAGCGGGGCGTGCAGGTAGCAGATGCCTGCCTGTTCGAGCGACTGCCTGAGCTTTGATTCGTCTGCGGTAAACTTTGCTCCGAAATATTCGAGCACGTTGCTAGCACCCGAAACGCTGGTGCTTGCCGCGTTGCCGTGCTTGGTCACCTGGAAGCCTGCGCCTGCAACGACGAATGCCGCGCAGGTGCTGATGTTGAACGTGTTCTTGCCGTCACCGCCCGTACCTACGATGTCAAGTGTGTTGTATTCGTCCAGGTCGATGCTTTTGCCCACTTCGAGCAATCCGTCACGCAGGCCCAGCAGTTCGTCTACGGTAATGCCCCGCATCTGTATGCCCATGAGCAGGGCTGCAATCTGTGTGTCGTTGTATTCCTGTGCAACGATGCCGAGCATTATGCGGTGTGTCTCCTGGCGTGTGAGTGTCTCGCCAAGGGTGAGTTTCTGAAGATATTGTCTCATGCCTGTAACCAGTTGTCTATGATTTGTTTTCCTGCGGGTGTCAGTATGCTTTCGGGGTGATACTGTATGCCGCGTATGTCGTATTCCCTGTGACGGAGCGACATGATGTATCCCTCGTCGGATACGCTTGTGACCTGAAGGCATTGCGGGAATCCGCTGGTGTCTACGACCCATGAGTGGTAGCGTCCGGTTTCGAAGTCCCTGTCCAGCCCCCTGAAGATATAGTCGTCGTCCACGGTCAGGTGGCAGGGTGTCGCTACGCCGTGATATACGTCGCTGAGGTTGGTGAGACGGGCTCCGAACACCTCTCCGATTGCCTGGTGTCCAAGGCATACGCCCAGGATGGGCTTCTTGCCTGCGTATGTGCGTATCACGTCGAGCAGGAGTCCTGCCTCGCAGGGGATGCCGGGACCGGGGGAGAGGATGATCTTGTCGAAGTCCTGCAGCTGCTGCATCCGGAATTTGTCGTTGCGGTATACGGTCACTTCCGCACCGAGTTCCTTGACCAGATGGCTCAGGTTGTATGTAAATGAGTCGTAGTTGTCTATGATGACGATCTTCTTCATAACTTGCCTGCTATTTCTATTGCTTTGCGCAGGGCGCCCAGCTTGTTGTTGACTTCCTGCAATTCGTACTCTACGTCACTCTTGGCAACAATGCCGCCGCCTGCCTGGAACCACAGCTCGTTATTGCGGGAGACGAAGGTGCGTATCGTGATTGCCTGGTTGAGCGTGCGGTCAAAGCCTATGAAGCCTATGCAGCCGCCATAGGCGCCGCGGCAGTGGGGTTCGTATTCGCTGATTAGCTGCATTGCACGGACCTTGGGCGCTCCGCTGAGGGTTCCGGCGGGGAAGGTGTCTATGAATGCCTGTATGGGGTCAGCCCCCTGGTTGAGAATACCGCTGACACGGCTGACAAGGTGTATGACGTGGCTGTAGAACTGCATGTCCTTGTAGAAGTCCACCTTGACATCGTGACAGTTGCGCGAAAGGTCGTTGCGGGCAAGGTCGACAAGCATGACATGCTCGGCATTCTCCTTGGGGTCGTTGCGCAGGTACTCGGCATTCTGACGGTCGGTCGCGGCATTGCCTGTACGCTTGGTAGTGCCTGCAATGGGGTCGATGTATGCGTGGTATGTGTTATCGTCGTCACGTGTGATGCGGCAGTGTGTCTCGGGGCTGCTGCCAAAGATGCGGAAGCCTCCGAAGTCGAAGAAGAAGAGGTAGGGTGAGGGATTGATGCTGCGCAATGCGCGGTACAGTTTGAAGTCGTCGCCTTCGTATTTCTGCCTGAAGCGGCGTGAAAGCACAATCTGGAAGACGTCGCCGCGCAGGCAGTGCCTGATGCCGCGACGGATGTTTTCGCGGTGCTGGTCGTCGGTGAGGGTGCTCTGGCATTCGCCTGTAGGTTTGAAGTCGTATGCCTGAAAGGCGCGGCTCTGCAGGTCGCGTTCGAGCTGTTGGAGGTCGTCCTGCTCGCCTTCGGACAGCATCTCGATGATTGTCACCTGGTTGCGGAAATGGTCGAATACGACTATGTCCTTGTACAGGATATACAGAAGGTCGGGTGCGTCGTTCTCAGCTTGGGTCTCGTCCCTGACACCGATGTTCTCGAAATAGCGGACGGCATTGAATGTGGTATATCCGTACAGGCCGCAATATCCGTTGTCGTCGCCTTCTATGCGGAAGGCGTCCAGGAAGCTGTTGATGAGGTCTGCGGATGTGAAGTCGCTGCCTATCGGTCGCTCGCTGCGTGTTCCGTCGGGGAACTGGCATATGCCGGTTCCGTGCGATATGCTGACGCTGCCTATGGGATGCAGGGCGATGAAGCTGCGGGAATTCTCGCCTCCGTGGTAGTCGCTGCTCTCCAGCAAGGCGCTCTGCGGGTAGGCGTCCCTTACCTTCAGGTATGCGCTGACGGGGGTTATCAGGTCACCCAGTATTGTCTTGGAGACGACTCTAAATTCTATCATAGTCTATTTCCTCCTTGTGTTTCAGATATGTGTCCAGGTCCTTGTCGCCGCGACCGCTGACGGTGAGCACTACGACTGTGTCGCGGTTCCACAGGTGCTGCAGCTTGGGCAGCAGCGCCAGTGCGTGGCTCGATTCCAGGGCGGGGATGATGCCTTCGATGCGTGTGAGCTCGAATGCTGCCTGCAGGGCTTCGTCATCATTGACAGGCAAAACGCATGCGCGTTTCTGCTCATGCAGGTTGCAATGCAGAGGTCCTGCACCGGGGTAGTCAAGGCCGGCTGAGATGCTGTATGGCTCGATAATCTGGCCGTCGGGTGTCTGCATGACCTTGATCTTGCTTCCGTGCAGTATACCGACGGTTCCGATCTGCATGGACGCTGCCGTCATGTCGGTGTCCACGCCCATGCCGCCTGCTTCGCCCAGGACAAGGGTGACGCGTTCGTCATCCAGATAGTGGTATATTGTGCCCGCGGCATTGCTTCCGCCACCGACGCATGCTATCAGGTAGTCGGGCCAGTCGCGTCCGATGCGTTCCTGCAGCTGCTGTTTGATTTCGCCCGAGATTACGCTCTGCAACCTGGCGACCATGTCGGGGTAGGGGTGAGGACCCACTGTCGAACCGATGACGTAAAAGGTGTCTGCAGGATGGCAGCACCAGTCGCGGATTGCTTCGTTCGTGGCATCCTTGAGCGTTCTGTTGCCGCTTTCTACCGAAAATACCTCGGCACCGAGCATCTTCATACGTTCGACGTTGACATGCTGGCGTTCGACATCCAAAGCTCCCATGTAGACTCGGCAGGGCATATTCATCAGCGCACACACGGTCGCGGTTGCGACGCCGTGCTGGCCGGCACCTGTCTCGGCAATAATACGGGTCTTGCCCATCTTCCGGGCAAGCAGGACCTGTCCGATGGCGTTGTTTATCTTGTGGGCACCTGTGTGGTTGAGGTCCTCGCGCTTGAGCCATAGGCTGCAGCCGTACTTCTCGGACATGCGTGCTGCATGGTACAGTGGCGAGGGGCGTCCGACATAGTCTTTGAGCAGGGCATGGTATTCATCCTGGAATTCACGGCTCTGGATTATGGGCAGATACTGTTCCTGCAAGTCCCTGACCGTTTTGTACAGTATTTCGGGTATGTATGCACCGCCAAAGCTACCGTAATAGCCGTTGTTGTCTACATGGAATGACATAATGTAATCTTTTTACCTTAATTGGGGGACAAAAGTACATAATTTGCATGAAACACGCAAGCACATTGAACGTGACATTCCTGAATGTGTGTACTTTTTTCCGTAAACGGCCATAATTGGCGAACTTACTGACACTCGGAAATGAAAAAGAAAAATAGCTTTCTTTTTTTCATTTCGCTCGTTTTTTCGTAACTTTGCAGTCGTTTATGGAGAAATTGCTGAATGATGTGCAGTTGGGGGAGCTGCAGAGTATGATAGACGAAGCCCGCCGTGTGGTGTGCGTATGTCATGTCAATCCCGACGGTGACGCGCTGGGCAGTACGTTGGCTGTATGGCACTGGATGCGTTCGATGGGAAAGGAGTGCAGTGTTGTCGTTCCTAACTGTTTCCCTGATTTCCTGGCATGGATGCCCGGTGCATCGGAGATTATCCGCTATGACAAGCGCAAGGCGGAGGCGGAGCAGATTATGGGGGAGGCAGACCTGATGTGGGTGTGCGACCTGAATTGTTCCAAGCGGGTGCTGGAAATGGAGAATGCGTTGCTGGGCAGCCCTGCGTGTAAGGTTATGGTAGATCATCACCAGGATCCGGATGATTTCTGCAATATGGTGATATCCGAGCCGCAGATGTGTGCTACATGCGAGATATTGTGTCATGTGCTGTATCAGATGGGTGTGTTGCAGGAGGCTGGTCTGGATATGGCTGTCTGCCTGTATACGGGTATGATGACTGATACGGGTGCGTTTACGTACAATAGCAGCCGCCCGGTGATATTCGATTGTATATGTCGCCTGTTGGAGCGTGGTGTGGACAAGGATCGTATATACCGCAACGTGATGTGGACGGCAACGCCTGCCCGTATGCGTCTGATTGGGTATATGCTGTATGTCAAGATGGAGGTGCAGAAGGGCTTGCATACATCGCTGATGACGTTGACTAATGCTGAGCGCCGTATGCTGGGAATAAAGAACGGTGATACCGAGGGTGTTGTGAACCTGCCATTGCAGATAAGCGGTATGCGCCTGTCGGCCTTGTTGAGCGAGGATACGGAGCATAGGAATGTGGTGCGCATATCGTTGCGCAGCGTGGATGATTTCCCGTGTAACGAGATGAGCGCGCGTTTCTTTAACGGCGGCGGTCACATGAATGCTGCGGGGGGCAGGTTGGAGTGCTCGATGGATGAGGCTGTGAAGCGTTTTCACGAAGCGGTAAAGTCTTATGAGGCGTTGCTGAAATAGTAAGATAAGGGGGCGATATTGTACCATATTTAAATATAAAGTTGTATATTTGCGCCCAAAAGGGATAAAAAACGGATGAAGAAATATATAGTTCTGTGCCTTGCTTTGGTTGTCACGGCGATTGCCTTGGTTTCGTGCGGTCAGTCGGATACGTCGTATGCCGAGCAGAAGAAGCGCGAGTCAAAGGCGATAGAGAGTTTCGTGAAGCGCGAGGTGGTGATTGTTCACGACGGTGATACGTTGCTGTACATAGGCAAGATAAATCCTATCACCGAGGAGGAATTCGTGAATCAGGACAGTACGACCAACCTGGAGCGCAACGAGTATGTGCGGTTTTCCCGTACGGGTATCTACATGCAGATTGTCCGCAAGGGTACGGGTACCTATATCGGCCGTAACGAGACCCGCCAGGTAAGTGCGCGTTTCTGGGAGTACAACATATTGGGTGACTCGCTGCAGCTGAGCAATGTGAACGGTGCCTACATAGGCAATCCCGAGGTGATGAACATCAGTAACAATTACGGTACGTTCAGCGGCAGCTACGACACGACGTCGCCCACGGGCTCGCTGATATACAACATGTATGGCAACAGCAGCGTGATTGCCGGATGGCTGGCTGCCATGCCTTACCTGCGTCTGGGACGTCAGAGCGGCGAGGAGGGTGTTGCCAAGGTACGTCTGATAGTTCCGCACAGCCAGGGACAGGTTCATGCTACGACGAATGTGTACCCTTGTTTCTACGAACTGACATTGACAGGAGGCAGATGATATACATACATGTTCCTTTCTGCAAGTCGCGGTGTCATTACTGCGACTTTTTTTCGTCCGTAAGGCTGGATTTGGTTCAGAGTTATGTGGATGCTCTGTGTGCCGAGGCGGAGAGCAGGAGGGGCGAGATGGAACGTGCGGGTGCCAACACCGTATATATAGGTGGCGGTACGCCGTCGCAGCTGACGGGCGGTCAGTTGCGGCAGATATTCGGTGTCCTGCCGGAGCTATGCAGGGGTGCAGAGGTGACGATCGAGGTAAATCCGGATGATGTTACCGGGGATTTCGTGTCGGGCTTGCTGCGTACGCCGGTGAACCGTGTGTCAATGGGGGTGCAGTCGCTGGATGATGATGTGCTGGCGAGGATTAACCGCAGGCACAGGACGGCTGATGCAGTCAGGGCAGTGGGTATGCTGCGCGAGGCGGGGTATACAAACCTGAGCCTTGACTTGATGTACGGCTTGCCGGGTCAGACGATGGAGACGTGGAAGCGCGACGTAGACGGTGTGCTGGCGCTGGACGTGCCTCACCTGAGCGCGTATTCCCTGCAGTGGGAGGATGGAACGGTATTGTCTCGTATGCGTGATAGGGGAGAGGTGCAGGAAACTGACGAGGAGACGTCGCTGGCAATGTACGGTTACCTGGTAGATATGACGCGTAAGTGCGGAATGGAGCATTACGAGATAAGTAATTTCTGCAAGCCGGGGATGTCTTCGCGCCACAACAGCGGCTATTGGAGGGAGGATGCTTATGTGGGCTTGGGACCGGGGGCGCACAGCTATGACGGGCATCGTGTGCGTCGCAGCAACAATGCTGACCTTGAGGCTTATTGTGCGGGACGTGTGCTGTACGGGGAGGAGCATCTGACGGACGATGAGCTTTATGACGAGATGGTGATGAAGCGACTGCGTACAAGTGCGGGTATATGTATTGAGGAGGTGCCTGGGGAGCATGTGGATTATATGCTGCGTATGGCGGAAAAGCATATACGGTCGGGCAGGATGGTGCTGGAGGAGGGGCGTCTGCGTCTCAGCAGAGAGGGTATTTTCGTGTCAAACGACATTATGTCGGACTTGATGTTGTAAAACATAATTCCGTGTGGTATGGATGTCGGGTATTTTGTGTATTTTTATACCCGATTTTGAACTTGAACTGACACAAAATACAATTAAATACCTATACTATGAAAGTTTATCAGACACAGGAAATCAAGAACATTGCCCTGTTGGGTAATGATGGCAGTGGTAAGACAACCTTGACGGAGAGCCTGCTCTACGAGGCAGGACTGATTAGCCGTCGCGGCCGTATAACCCAGCATAATACGGTGAGTGACTATTTCCCCGTAGAGCAGGAGTATGGATACAGTGTGTTCAGCACGGTATTCCATGTCGAGTGGAACAACAAGAAGCTGAATATCATTGACTGTCCGGGTAGTGATGACTTTGTGGGTGCTGCGCTGACGGCAATGAATGTGAGCGACACTACAATACTGTTGCTGAAGGGTGCTAACGGTGTAGAGGTGGGTACGCAGAACCATTTCCGCTATACCGAGAAACTGGGCAAGCCGGTTATCTTCCTGGTGAACCAGCTGGATGACGAGAATACGGACTTTGACCGTATACTGGAGCAGCTGACGGAGATCTACGGCAGCAAGGTTGTGCCTATCCAGTATCCTGTAGAGTGCGGTCCTAATTTCAACAGCCTGATTGACGTGCTGCTGATGAAGAAGTATTCGTGGGGTCCCGAGGGTGGTGCTCCTACTATCGAGGAGGTTCCTGCTGACCAGATGGAGAAGGCTATGGAGATGCACAAGGCATTGGTCGAGGCTGCTGCTGAGCATGACGAGGGTCTGATGGAGAAGTTCTTCGAGAGCGAAACGCTGACCGAGGACGAGATGCGCGAGGGTATCCGCAAGGGCCTTGCCAGTCGTGGCATGTTCCCGGTATTCTGCGTATGTGCAGGCAAGGATATGGGTGTACGTCGCTTGATGGAGTTCCTGGGCAACGTGGTTCCTTTCGTGGATCAGATGCCTCAGGTGCATAATACCCGCGGCGAGGTGGTTAACCCGGATCCGTCGGCTCCTACAAGCCTGTATTTCTTCAAGACTGCCGTAGAGCCTCATATCGGTGAGGTGCAGTATTTCAAGGTTATGAGCGGTGTTGTGCATGAGGGTGATGATTTCACAAATGCCGACCGTGGTAGCAAGGAGCGTATCGCACAGTTGTTTGTTTGCGCAGGTGCACAGCGTATCAAGGTTGACCAGTTGGTAGCCGGTGATATAGGTTGTACTGTTAAGCTGAAGGATGTGAAGACGGGCAATACGCTGAATGACAAGAACTGCGAGAACCGCTTCAACTTTATCAAGTACCCGAATCCCAAGTATAGTCGTGCGGTGCGTGCCGTGAACGAGCAGGAGACGGAGAAGATGATGAATGCCCTGCAGAGGATGCGCGAGGAGGATCCTACATGGGTTATCGAGCAGTCTAAGGAACTGAAGCAGATATTGGTTCATGGTCAGGGTGAATTCCACCTGCGTACGCTGAAGTGGCGCATGGAGAACAACGAGAAGATTCAGATTGTGTTTGACGAGCCTAAGATTCCTTATCGCGAGACGATTACGAAGGCTGCGCGTGCCGATTATCGTCACAAGAAGCAGTCGGGCGGTGCTGGTCAGTTTGGCGAGGTGCATCTGATTGTGGAGCCTTATTACGAGGGTATGCCTGATCCTGATGTTTACAAGTTCGGCAATCAGGAGTACCGCATTAATGTGAAGGGTACCGAGACGGTTGACCTGGAGTGGGGCGGCAAGCTGGTATTTGTTAACAGCGTTGTGGGCGGTGCTATCGATGCGCGTTTCATGCCTGCTATCCTGAAGGGTATCATGCAGCGTATGGAGCAGGGTCCGTTGACTGGTTGCTACGCACGCGACGTGCGCGTAATAGTATATGATGGTAAGATGCATCCGGTGGATAGCAACGAGTTGTCGTTCATGCTGGCTGGCCGTAATGCGTTTGCACAGGCTTTCCGCGAGGCAGGTCCGAAGATTCTGGAGCCTATATATGACGTCGAGGTATTCGTGCCAAGTGACAAGATGGGTGACGTAATGAGTGACCTGCAGGGCCGCCGTGCAATGATTACGGGTATGCAGAGCGAGAACGGCTACGAGAAGCTGACTTGCAAGGCTCCGCTGAAGGAGATGAGCAACTACTCTACGGCATTGAGCAGCCTGACAGGCGGCCGTGCAAGCTTCATCACCAAGTTCGCGAGCTACGAGCTTGTTCCCGGTGATGTTCAGCAGAAGTTGGTTGCTGCCTACAAGGAGGAGGAGTAATTGCGAAAATTGCAAGTACGAAAAGCATAAAATAAGGAAAAGTGTTAAAAGAGGCTCGGTTTTCGGGCCTCTTTTAATGTATATATGTGTGAAAGGGTATATATTTGTGTTATGAAACGTTGGATGATTTGGGCAATATGCATGGTAATGGGTACCAGCTTCGTAGTACTGCTGTACTTGCAGATGCAGTATGCGAGGTCAATCGAGGATATGCGCCGCCGTCAGTTTGACGTGAGTGTGTTCCGCAGCTTGGATCAGGCTTCGCGTGACATGGAGCGTATGGAGACGGCCCTTTATCTGCAGGAGGTTGTATCGATGCATAACGACAGCCTGGGTATGCGTCCGTTCCTGGATAATACGGTGCGTAACCGCGTCCTGAAATTCCAGCAGCAGGTGGCAAATGCGTATCTGTACGAGCAGGGTGTGTTGGACGAGGTGATAATGACGGTGTTGTATGCGTCGAGCAACAAATCGTTCGAACAGCGTATAGATCCTATGGTGCTGGAGGAGACGCTGACGATGTCGCTCAGGTCAAACGGTATCGACCTGCCTTTCCATTTCCGTGTGTTCACGTCCAGCGGCGAGGAGGTGTACCGTTGTCCTGATTACGATGCTACGGGCAATAATTTCAGCTATACGCAGACTTTGTTCCGCAGCGACCCGTCGGGTAAGATGGGTACGATGTCTATACATTTCCCCACTCTGGACAGCTATATACGTAGCGCAAACAAGACGATTATACTGGCTTTGATATTCACGGTGGTGCTGTTCGTGACATTCCTGTTCACGGTGTATCTGGTGGTGCGTCAGAAGAAGATAACGGAGATGAAGAACGACTTTATCCACAATATGACGCACGAGTTCAAGACGCCGATTTCGACTATCAGTATTGCTGCACAGATGTTGGCGGACAGGACTATCCAGAAAAGTCAGGATATGTATGCGCGTCTGGGTGATGTTATCGTGTCGGAGACGAAACGTCTGCGCTTCCAGGTCGAGAAGGTGCTGCAGATGTCTTTGTATGACGGTGGAAATATTGCGCTGAAGCTGCAGACGCTGGATGCGAACAGCCTGATAGATGCAGTGGTACAGACGTTCAGCCTGAAGGTTACGCAGAACGGCGGTACGGTGGATGTGCATCTGGATGCTATGGATGCGGATGTATATGTGGATGAGATGCACTTTACCAATATCATCTTCAACCTGATGGACAATGCTGTCAAGTATAGGCGCGAGGATGTGGAACTGCACCTGGAGGTCTCGACATGGAACCAGGGGAACAGTATCTGTATCCAGATAAGCGATAACGGTATTGGTATACGCCGTGAGGACCTGAAGCGTATATTCGAGAAGTTCTATCGTGTCCATACCGGTAACAAGCATAATGTAAAGGGATTCGGCCTTGGTCTGGCATACGTGTACAAGATGGTTGTCCTGCATCATGGTACGATAAAGGCGACAAGCGAGTTGAACAAGGGGACAAAGTTCCTGATTACGATGCCGCTGAGCAAGGGTTAAGAGATAATAAACGTAATATATATTTAAGGTAAATTGAATTATGGAGAAGCAAAGAATTCTTTTGTGCGAGGACGAGGAGAGCCTCGGCATGCTTTTGAGAGAATACCTGCAGGCAAAGGGTTATGATGCTGAGCTGTATCTTGACGGTGAGTCCGGATACAAGGCTTTTGTCAAGGGGCACTTTGATATGTGCCTGCTGGATGTGATGATGCCCAAGATGGACGGCTTCAGCCTGGCTCGCGAGATACGTATCGTTAATCAGGAGGTGCCTATTATCTTCCTGACGGCCAAGAATCTGAAGGATGATATCCTGGAGGGCTTCAAGCTGGGTGCAGATGATTACCTGACAAAGCCTTTCAGCATGGATGAGCTGGTTTACCGCATGGAGGCTATCATGCGTCGTGTGCGTGGTAAGAACCAGAAGGTGCAGACGGTCTATCAGATTGGCAAGTTTACCTTTGATACGCAGCGTCAGATACTGAGTTTCGGTGACGAGCAGACGAAGCTGACTACGAAGGAGAGCGAACTGCTGGCACTGCTCTGCTCACACAGCAACGAGGTGCTGGAGCGTGAGCTGGCCCTGAAGACTATCTGGATCGACGACAACTATTTCAATGCTCGTTCGATGGATGTGTATATCACAAAGCTGCGCAAGCATCTGCGTGCCGACGATCGCATTGAGATAAACAATGTCCACGGCAAGGGCTATCGCCTGATTGTCCCGGAGGAAGAGGAAAAGGCCGAATAGCGGCAGTACAGACAATAAAAGGACGGAGAAACTCTCCGTCCTTTATTTTTTTCTTGATTTGAAAAGGTAGTATGCTTACTTTACAGCTTTTCTGCTCATGATGATGTGAACAACCAGACCTGCTATGATAAGCAGCATTGGAATGCCCTGAACCCAGTTGTAATCTACTGTGCCTGAACCAAGGTAACGGTCGCTGAGATAGCTGAATACCAGTGCCAGAGCACCTACCACAATCATAATAATACCTGTGTACTTCATATATGTCTTTTTTTGTTTTTCGTCTGCAAACTGCAATACAAAATAAGGAAAAATCCGGCATACAGCCTAAATTTTGAGTCAAAAAAAACAACTCTGTTCAAAAAAAAGCATGCAATGGTTGTGTATGTCGTGGAAAAGCACTACCTTTGCCGAGCATTTTTGCAGAATTAACATTATTATTTAAACTTATTTACACCGTATTATGAACCAATACGAAACCGTTTTCATTTTGACTCCCGTTTTGTCTGATGAACAGATGAAGGAAGCGGTAGAAAAGTTCAAGGGCGTACTGACCAAGGCCGGTGCTGAGATTATCAGCGAGGAGAATTGGGGCCTGAAGAAACTTGCCTATCCTATCCAGAAAAAGAGTACAGGTTTTTATGAACTCGTTGAGTTCAAGGCAGCTCCAGAGACTATCAAGACACTGGAGACAGCTTACCGTCGTGACGAGAAAGTGCTGCGCTACATCACAGTAAAGATGGACAAGTATGCAGCAGAGTATGCTGAAAAGCGTCGTAACAATAAAAAGGAGGCATAATCATGGCACAGTCAGAAATACGTTATTTGAACGCTCCTGCGATTGACACAAAGAAGAAGAAGTACTGCCGTTTCAAGAAGAGCGGTATCAAGTACATTGACTACAAGGATCCCGATTTCCTGAAGAAGTTCCTGAACGAGCAGGGTAAGATTCTGCCTCGCCGTATCACAGGTACATCTCTCAAGTACCAGCGTCGTGTGGCTCAGGCCGTAAAGCGTGCCCGTCACCTGGCTCTGCTCCCATTCGTAACTGATTTGATGAAGTAATAAAAGGAGGACAGTAGATATGGAAATTATTCTGAAAGAAGATATCATCGGTTTGGGTTTCAAGAATGAAATCGTAACCGTCAAGGCAGGATACGGTCGCAACTACCTGATTCCTTTTGGCAAGGCAGTCATCGCAAGCGATAGCGCAAAGAAGATGTTGGCCGAGGAGCTGAAGCAGAAGGCTAACAAGCTGGCTAAGATCAAGGCCGAGGCCGAGGCCCTGGCAGAGAAGATCAATGCAGTTAGTCTCGTTATCGCAACCAAGGTAAGTGCAACAGGTCAGATCTATGGCAGCGTCAACAATCTCCAGTTGGCCGAGGAACTCCAGAAGAAGGGTATCGAGGTTAACCGCAAGATCATCGTTGTCAAGGATGTTAAGGAGGTTGGCTCCTACGTTGCTCAGGTTAAGCTTCACAAGGACGTTACAGCATCACTCGCTTTCGAGGTTGTTGCCGAGAACGCTCCCGCTCCTGCTCCAGTAGCAGCTCCTGCTCCGGTTGTTGAGCAGCCAGCAGCAGAGGAGGCTGAGGTTGAGGCTCCAGCAGCAGAGTAACCGGTAGGGCATCCTACAGGAAAAAATAATCTCTCTGTCCATCGGGACGGGGAGATTTTTTTATGTCCTTGTGTCTGCGTATGTATGGAATATATACGACAAAAAAAGAGAGCCAACCCTGAGGATTGACTCTCTTGTAAATACTACGTTATTCGCAGTTTATTACTCAGCTACAACGCTGTCAGCAGCAACTGTGCTATCAGCAGCAACTACGCTGTCAGCAACTACGCTGTCAACAACAACGCTGTCTGAATCACAGCATGCACCCTGCTCTGTCTTGTTACCACAAGAAGCGAAAGAAACAGCTACAACAGCTGCGAATACGAAAGCTAACTTTTTCATTTTTTTGCTTTTTTAATTATTGTAAAACAATCGTTAATTATTTGCTTTTTCTCTTTTGCGATGCAAAGGTACGACATTTTTCAATACCGCGTATACATTTGTGTACTTTTTTTTCAATAATTTTTGCACTTTTTTTGCGTCTAAATAGCTAAAGTGTTGAAAATCAACAAGAAATAATAATATTAATTTTTACACTTATTTTTGTTTTTGCTCATATATATGTTCCATAACATGTTTTGAGCGGTATTTTTTTGTTCTTTTTTATAAAATATGTATCTTTGCAAGCATGATACAGGACATAAAAAGACTGCAGGGAAAGAAGGCTGCATACTTTACTTTGGGATGCAAGCTTAACTTTGCAGAAACCAGTACGGTAGGCAGGCAGCTGAGGGAGTGCGGTGTCGAAACGGTGCGCGATGGTGAGATAGCGGATATATGCATTGTGAATACCTGCAGCGTTACCGAGGTTGCGGACAGCAAATGCCGTCAGGCCATACACCGTCTGGTACGTAACCATCCGGGGGCATTGGTAGTGGTCACGGGATGCTATGCCCAGCTGAAGCCGGGCGATGTGTCGTCAATAGAGGGTGTTGACCTGGTTCTGGGCAACAACGAGAAGGGTAATATCCTGGAGGCTATCTGCGAGCGTATTGACATGATGCCCGAGGAGCGTGCCCTTGTAGCGCACGAGTATCATACCGTCCGTACTGCTGATATACGCAATTTCATGCCCAGTTGTTCGTGTGGTGACCGTACCCGTTATTTCCTGAAGGTTCAGGACGGGTGCGACTACTATTGTACATATTGTACCATACCTTTTGCCCGTGGGCGTTCGCGCAACGGCAGTATCGCCTCTATTGTCGCCCAGGCTCAGCAGGCAGCACGCGAGGGTGGGAGGGAGATTGTCATCACGGGTGTAAACATCGGTGACTTTGGCAAGACTACTGGCGAGTCGTTCCTGGATCTGATCCGTGCTCTGGACGGGGTCGAGGGTATCGGGCGCTACCGTATCAGCAGTATTGAACCTAATCTGCTTACGGACGAGGTCATTGAGTTCTGTGCACAGAGCCGTGCCTTCATGCCTCATTTCCATATTCCGCTGCAGAGCGGCAGCGACGAGGTGCTGCGTCTTATGCACCGCCGTTACGACACGTCGTTTTTCCGTAGTAAGGTTGAGCGTGTCCTGGAGCTGATGCCCGATGCATTTATCGGTGTGGATACGATTGTGGGTACTCGTGGTGAGACGGCGGAGCTGTTCGAGGATGCCTACCGCTTTATGGCTTCACTTCCGGTTGCCCAGTATCATGTATTTTCCTACAGCGAGCGTCCTGGAACCAAGGCGCTGCAGATTCCGCATGTTGTCACTCCGCAGGAGAAGCACGAACGCAGCCAGCGTATCCTGGAGCTAAGCAGCACTCTTACGCGCGCGTACTATAATAAATATATAGGGTCGGTACGTCCCGTCCTGCTGGAGCATAGCCGAACGGGCGGAGTCATGCATGGCTTCACCGACAACTATATACGTGTGGAGTTACACACAGAGAATGGTGCTGCCCATAATCTGGACAACACCATTGTAAATGTTCGTCTCGGTGAGTTCAATGCCGCAGGCAATGCCCTTGTAGCGACTCAGAATCTTATATAGGCCATTGCCCAGAACTGGTTGCTGGCTTTTGCAACACGCGTCTTGTCGTAGTCGTGGTTGTACTGCAGCTGCAGCATCAGGTTCTTGTGGGGGCGCAGTTCGGCACAGACGCTGTAGATACTGCGCAGCGAGTTCATGTCCCTCATGTTGGTGCGGAATGCGTCATACTTGAGATTAAGCCTTATCCAGCGCCATACGGGAATACATGCCAGGGCGTACCATCCGTCGGCATGATCGGGACCTGTGTATGCCTTTTCGGTATTGTTCCATGTCGAACCTATGTGGCGTGCATATTCGGTACGGAAAAGCCAGTCCTTTTTCTCGTATGATACGCTTGCTGCCCAGCGTGCATAGCTTTCGCCCAGGCCATAGGTTGTGTTGAAATAACTGCCTCGCCATCCGAAGCCTGCGATTTTCAGACCCTTCAGCGGTTCGACGGTCAGGGCCCCGATGATGTCTTTCTTGCTGTCCTTGTCGCCCGAGTTTATTCCCTGTCCGTTGAAGACTCCGAACTGATACGAAAGGTATCTGTGTCCGTCCTTCTTGCTGGGGAACAGGCTTCCGTGTACTTGAATACCCAGATCGCGGCCTCCGCTGTTGTGTGGATCGCCGTTCAGGTCCTGACTTGCTCCCATTCCGGCAATGTGCTTGACTATCAGGCTGTAGTCTCCACCTCCGATATCCCAGGGATTGGAAGGGTTCTCCATTGTGAAGTTGCGTTTGAACTCTCCCAATTTGATGCCCAGTTCCTTCCAATGGGACCAGTTTATGAATGCGTCAATCACACGTGCGCTGGCACCAGACTGTTCGCTGCCTGCTGGGTTGCCGGAGACCTCCATCTGCACACGGTAGTTGAAATCGCGGAATACCGTACCGTCCACGTACAGGCGCAACAGTCTCAGGTTAAAGCCCTCGCCTCCGTTTGCCCCTTCACGGCTGTCATATTTGTAGTGTGTTATTATGTATCCGCCAAACTTTGGTATGGTGACATAGTCCTCGCGCTTCCATTTCTTCTTTGCCTTGACCGTATCTGCGGTAGCGCTTGCTGCTATATTGCTCTCTACAGCCTCGGCACTGGCAGCTTCTGTAACAGGCGTGGTTTCCCGTGTGGCTTTCCTGAGCTTGTATGATTCGATCTTACGGGTGATGTAATCCTGCAGGGAATGGTCATATCCGTCCTTGAAGATGCGGTCGTCATCCTGGGCATGGAGAGCCACATTAGGCAGAATGCCCAATGCCAAAGTTCCAAAAAGTAATCTTAGTTTCATAATATTGAGATATGTATTCATATGCAAAGATAGATAAAATCAGAAAATATTTGTAACTTTACAGCTGAAAAATGACAAAGGTTGCAATAGTTATACTCAATTGGAACGGTGCCGATATGATGCGCCGTTTCCTGCCCGGTGTGATAGCCAATTCGCCCGAAGCCAGGGTTTTTGTTGCCGACAATGCCAGTTCGGACGGTTCGTTGGAGATGCTGTCTGCCGATTTCCCCACTGTTTCACAGATAGTCCTGGACCGCAACTACGGCTTTGCCGACGGTTACAACCAGGCGCTGCGTCAGGTCGAGGCAGAATACTATGTCCTTCTCAACAGTGATGTCGAGACACCTCACCAGTGGCTTGCTCCGCTTCTGCAGTATATGGAAGCCAACCCCGATGTTGCTGCATGCCAGCCAATACTCAGATGCCAGTGGAACAAGGAATATTTCGAATATGCCGGAGCAGCCGGAGGTTATCTTGATTCCCTCGGCTATCCCTATTGCAGGGGCCGGCTTATGGCAACGGTCGAGAAGGATTACGGGCAGTATAATACCATAGTTCCCGTGATGTGGGCTACCGGGGCCTGTATGATGATCCGCAGCCAGGACTATTGGCAGGTAGGAGGGCTCGACGGCCGTTTCTTTGCACATCAGGAGGAGATAGACCTGTGCTGGCGACTGCGCTCCCGCGGCCGTGGCATAGTATGCATCCCCGACAGCATCGTCTACCATCTGGGAGGCGGAACCCTCCCGCAGGGCAACCCGCGCAAGACATTCCTCAATTTCCGCAACAACCTGTTGCTCCTGTACAAGAATCTGCCGCAGGAGCGTCTCGAACCCGTCATGCGCATCCGTTTCTGGCTCGATGCACTTGCCAGTCTCAAGTTCCTGCTCACGTTCCAGTGGGGTTCGTTCCTTGCCGTTTGGCGTGCGCGCAGGGAATATCATCGCATACGTGCAGACTTTCAGCAGGACCGTGACAGGAATCTTGCCCTCGGCATCCTTTCCCCCGTTCCCGAGCAAAGTACGTTCTCGCTTCTGTATCAGTATTATGTGAAGGGCAGGAAGAAATACTCACAGCTGCCACGTTCCTGATATCGTACCAATAGTCCCCGACAGTCATGCCATTATACCTTATCCCCGTTACCCTTGGCGATACACCGCACGAACAGGTGTTGCCACCGTACAATGCAACAGTAGTTCGCAACATACGTCACTTTGTTGTCGAGGAAATTCGTACGGCCCGCCGTTTCCTGCGCCGTATGGACAGCCAGTTTCCGATTGACGACTGCACGTTTTACGAAATGGGCAAGCATGCGGGGAGCCACAACGCACAAAAGCAGCAGCCCCCATATCAGGATGCCATCAAGGTACTGGCTTCCGGTACGGACGTAGGTGTTATAAGCGAGGCAGGGTGTCCTGCTGTTGCCGACCCCGGTACGGACGTAGTCCTCATGGCTCAGCGCCGCGGGCTTCAGGTCATTCCTCTGGTAGGACCAAACAGCATGATAATGGCAATCATGGCATCGGGGTTGTCAGGTCAGAGCTTCGCCTTCAACGGATACCTTCCTGTTGATGAGAACGACAGGGCCAGGCGTTTGAAAGCCCTCGAATCACGTGCCCAGAGCGAGCACCAGACCCAGTTGTTTATCGAGACGCCTTTCCGCAACCGCAAGATGATAGAGGCACTGTGCCGTACCCTGCGTCCCACGACGCGTATGTGCATAGCGGCAGGTATCACTACGGCGGACCAGTGGATAAAGACCATGACCATTGCCGAATGGCGCAGGACCAAGTTGCCGGACCTGAGCAAGATACCAGCAATTTTCCTTATTGGCTGATCACGGCAGCCATGATTATATACGACCGACATAAAACTTTTTGAAACAATCTGATGCGTTGATATACTTTTTTTGTATATTTGTGGTGGAATAAAAATTGAAAATACCCGGTGTTATGAATCCGAATAAGACTTACATTGCATTCGATGCGGACGGCGTTCGCGATGCAGAAAACAGTAATCTTCGTACTTTCAACATGATGGCCGAGTGGCAGAAGCGCTACCCCAATCGCTACAATTTCATCAATATAGACAGCATCAATTTCTCGTCTCAGCACGATGATACCGTCGAGGATACACGCAAGCAGGCTTTCTTCCGCCTGCTGGACGGAGCCGATAACCTGCTGGTTGTAATCACGCGTCATACAAACCCCGATAGCAAGTGGCTCAACTGGCAGATAAGCCGTGCCGTAAACCGTTATCATCTGCCTGTGATTGTCGCTTTTGACGGTATTGGCTGTGTTACGGACGACACAATCAAGGAGATGTGGGACAAGCTTCCTGTGAAGATCAGGAAATATATCGGTCGCGACAGTGCCCGCATGTGTTATATCCCATTCACGCAGACCAAGGTCGAGATGGCTCTGCACTATTTCAGCGTACGCAGCCAGACATACGCCTGGAACAGCACGACAGTATATTAGTATGGCATATATCAAGACGATAGAAATCGACTCGCTGTGGAATAGCAACAAGCACGTTGTTTGGAACCTGCGTCCTGATGTCAATATCCTGAGCGGAGTCAATGGGGTGGGCAAGAGCACCATCCTGAACCGTGCGGTCAGGACCCTGCTGACGGCTGATCGCATGGAGCGTGTAACAAGCGGGGTAACCATCCTCACGGAGCCCGAGGATAGTCTTGACGAACTGAAATTCGACGTTGTCCGCTCGTTTGACCGTCCTATAATGTCAAGCGATATCCTCTCGAAGGTGGCAGACATTAACCTGTACAGCGAGCTGGATTTCCAACTGTACCAGTTGCAGCGCCGCTATCTGGACTATCAGGTAAGCATGTCCAACCGTATGGTGGCCCTTTTTACCAGCGGTGATTCCGAGGCGCGTGCCAAGGCTGGGGAAATTGCTGCCGAGAAGACGCATTTCTTTGATGTCGTAGACAGCCTGTTTCAGGATACCAAGAAGAAAATCAAGCGGGACAGCAACGAGATTGTCCTGCTGCAGGGGGTTGATGAGCTGCAGCCGTACCAGCTTTCCAGCGGAGAGAAGCAGATCCTTATCATACTCCTGACCGTACTGGTACAGAACCGTGAGCCGTTCACCCTGTTTATGGACGAACCCGAGATTTCCCTGCACGTAGAATGGCAACAGCGCCTGATAGAGATGATTCTTGACTTTAATCCCAAGACACAGGTCGTGCTTACGACACATTCCCCCGCAGTCATCATGAACGGGTGGTCAGATTGTGTGACGGATGTCGAGGACATCGTATTCGAGTCATAACCGAGATAATCATTCAACTTGAAACGCCTGGTTTCTAACATATCATCGCAATGGATCGAGGCGGCAAACCGGCTTAAGCCTCGTAAGGCAGCACGCAGGATTATTGCGTACGTAGAAAGTTATGACGACATAGGATTCTGGCGCAGCATCCTGGACGAGTTCGAGAGCCCCCAGATTCGCTTCGAGATAATGCTTCCCTCCAAAACCTCGCTGATGAAGGGCAAGAAATCCGCAATGATGCACCAGTTGGGGCCATACATGATTGCATGCGTGGATGCCGACTACGACTGGCTCATGCAGGGGCAGACCCCTATCAGCAAGCAGTTGTGCCAAAGTCCGTACGTCCTGCATACATACGTATATTCGATAGAGAATTTCCAGTGCTACGCACCAGGTCTGCATCAGGCATGCACCAGGGCGACCCTTAACGACCGCGAGATACTCAACCTCCAGGCATGGGTCGAGGAATACAGCCGCATAATATGGCCCTTGTTCGTATGGAATGTATGGATGTACCGTATGGGACTGGATAACGAGTTCGGCATCATGCAGCTGGCAGATACCATCAAGGTGCATGAAATCAATCCCCAAAATCCTATGGCAGCCCTTGATTACATACGCCATCGTGTCAACAAGCGGATGAACAGGCTGCAACAGCACTATACGGCAGCCAAGAAGACCTTAAATCCCCTGCGCGAAGAGTTGTTGGGCATGGGACTTACTCCCGAGGAGACATATCTGTATATACAGGGACATTCGCTTAAGGACGGTGTAATCCTGCCACTGCTCATCCCGATATGCAACCAGTTGCGGCGCGAACGCGAGCGAGAAATCAATACTATGGCAATTCACGAGCAGCAGCGTAGCAACGAGCTGTCCAACTATCAGCACAGCAGCATGCCCATCGAAGAGACGTTGAACAAAAGTACGGCATTCAGGCGTTCTCAGCAATATCAGTTCTTAAAGGCAGACATCAAGCGCTTAATAGGCGACGCTGGAGCAGAGAAGTAGCTGTCTATCTGACAAATCAATCCCGACTTGCTGAATACCACCACGCGGTCACCAGGCATAATCTGTGTATTACCGCCAATGCTCATGCCCACATTGTTGCGAACCAGACCACCCAGGGTAATTCCATCGGGGAAACTGAACTCGCGTATAGGCTTGTGTGTTATAGGGCTGTTCTCGGATGCTACGAATTCAGCAACATCAGCATCGGCAATCGTCAGCCTGCGTATATTGGCAATGTCGGTATCCATCAGCATGCGGTATATATGGCTTGCGGCAGTCATCTTCTTATTCACGATTGTACCGATATCCAGTTTTTCGGCCATTGCCACGTATGCAATATTCTCGACCTGGGCAACAGTCTTGCGTACACCCAGACGCTTTGCTGCCAGACATGCCAGGATATTGTTCTCGGTATTAGGCGTAAGCGCGGCAAATCCCTGTACATCGCGGATACCCTCTTCTATCAGAAGCTTTGTGTCACGGGCATCACCCTGTATGACCATTATGTCATTCGTATCCAGAATTTCTACCAGCTGACGGCATCTCTGCTCGCTCTGCTCAATGATTTTCATCTGGATGTTGTCAGGCTTGGCGTAAGCCACGTGCAGGGCAATATGTCCGCCTCCCATAACCATTACCTTGCGCACATCCGCATACTGCTCCTTGCCCACCAGACGGCGAATCATGGAGATATGCTTCTTGCTGGTCATGAAATATGCTATGTCTCCCAGTTGCAAGCTTGAGTTGCCGTTTGGAATCAGCGTTTCATAACCGCGCTTGATGGCTACGATATGGTATGGGGTAGAGGCTCCGCACAAGTCCTTCAAAGGCTTACCGAACAGTTCAGCAGCCTCTTCCCTCAGCTTTATGCCCAGCAGGCACAAGGCACCGCCGTGCACCTCCCAATACTGGCGCACCCACGAACGCTTCAATCCGTCAATGATCTCCTGCGCAGCCAGTTCTTCGGGGTAAATCAACGAGTCAATACCCATCCTGTTGAACATCGCAACATTTTCCTTGCTGGTATACTCGCTGTTGTCCACACGGGCAACAGTCTTCTTTGCACCCAGGGTATGAGCCAGCATACAGCATGTAATGTTGCACGCCTCGTGCGGGGTTACTGCAATAAACAAATCTGCATGTGCAACACCGGCCTCCTTCTGTGCAGCAATGCTTGTGGGCGACACGCCCATTGTAAGCAGGTCATAGTTACCGTTGGCAAGAGACTCCATCTTCTCGGGATTCTCGTCCATCAGAATAATATCATGATTCTCCTTCGAGAGCAACTCTGCCAGGTGAGTTCCGACTGCACCTGCACCAGCAATGATTATCTTCATAAGGCCTGTTTTATTGCTTCTTTGTCCAATCCCACTATCTTATACAATTCGGCAGGAGTCCCGTGCTGAACGAATTCGTCCGGAAGTCCAAGCCGCGTTACCCGTTTGGCATAGCCATTGTCGCTGAGCCATTCCAGCACGGCAGAACCCAGACCGCCCTTCAGCGCTCCATCCTCGATGGTGATTATATGCTCATACCGTTCTGCAACCTCACGCATTATTTCCTCGTCCAGTGGCTTCAGATACCTCATGTCGTAATGGGCTGGAATAACTGTTGTGCCTGCAAACCCGCTCTTCAGGTCATTGATTGCATCCTGTACGGTATTTCCTACAGGTCCCAGCGACAGTATTGCCGTCTTATCGCCATCACTTATCCTGCGTCCCTTGCCTACAGGTATTTCCTTCATCTCACAATGCCAGTCAGTCTGTACTCCGCGTCCGCGTGGATAGCGAATAACAAACGGGCCGTCCTGACATTCCACGGCAGTATACATCAGGCATCGCAATTCGCTTTCGTTCATGGGCGATGCTATTGTCAGTCCGGGAACAGGGCGCAGGAATGCAAGGTCAAACGCACCATGATGGGTAGGGCCGTCTTCTCCTACCAGACCGGCACGGTCCAGACACAATACCACGTGTAATCTGCTTATTGCAACATCATGGATCAGGTTGTCGTATGCACGCTGGCAGAAGCTGCTGTAGATGTTGCATACAGGAATCAGTCCATCCTTGGCCATACCTGCCGAGAACGTAACTGCATGCCCCTCGGCAATGCCTACGTCAAAGCAACGCTCGGGCATTTCCTTCATCATGATGTTCAGGGAACAACCCGTAGGCATGGCAGGAGTAATACCCACTACACGGCTGTTCTCACGCGCCAGTTCCATTATGGTTTCTCCAAACACATCCTGAAACCTTGGCGGCAGTTGCGTAGCATCTGCCTTAAGCCTTTCTCCTGTTTCCGGAACAAACTTGCCCGGTGCATGGAAAACAGTAGGATTCTTCTCGGCAGGAGCATAGCCCTTGCCTTTCTTAGTATGCAGATGCAGCAGGCGTGGACCCTTCATGTCCTTTATGCGTCGCAGGGTCCTTACCAGTTCTATCACATTATGTCCATCCTCGGGGCCGAAATAACGTATATTCATACCCTCGAAGATGTTTTGCTGGTTGTTCAGCAGTGATTTCAGCGAGTTGTTGAAACGTATAATCTGCTTGCGGCGCTCGTCGTTAAGCAGACCCCATGACTCCAGGCTGCGTGCAGCACTGTTACGTATGCGGTTATAACTTTCGCTCGTATGCAGGTTATGCAGATATTCCTTCATGCCACCAACAGCATGATCAATGCTCATGTTGTTGTCGTTCAGTACGATAAGCAGGTTGTTAGGCGTAGCGCTGGCGTTGTTCAGCCCTTCGAAGGCAAGACCTCCGCTCATGGCACCGTCGCCTATAACAGCAACCACATGGCGGTTTGTATTCTGCTGCTGGGCAGCAACTGCCATACCCAGGGCAGCCGAAATACTTACCGATGCATGACCGCAGGTAACCGTGTCATATTCACTCTCTTCGGGCGAAGGGAAAGGCTTCAGACCGTTCAGATGACGGTTGGAAGAAAAACATTCACGCCTGCCCGTCAGTATCTTGTGTCCGTATGCCTGATGGCCCACGTCCCATACAATACGGTCCTCGGGAGTTTCAAAAACATAATGCAGTGCAACCGTCAGTTCCACGACACCGAGCGAACTTGCAAAATGACCGGGATTGCCGCTCAGTTCCTGAATAAGCATCTCCCTCAGTTCCCTGCAAACCTCCGGCAACTGTTCAACCGTCAGCTTGCGCAGGTCACTCGGGTATTGTATGGTAGAAAGCAGACTCATGTTTTATTTGGTATGCAAAGGTACAAAAAAATACCAATTCGCCGCCACGCATTACCTTTTTTTTGTACCTTTGCATACCAAATAGACAAATAATCAATTCCCCGTCCGATGTCCACAGGCAACTGCACATATATACTGTTAGGTTCATGCTTTTCACAGCACATGAGCCAGCAGATGGCCCAGAGGAACATCATGCACGTATCCAACCCCTTGGGTACCCTGTTCAATCCCGAAAGCATACGCATTGTCGTTTCACAGGCCCTGAAGGCAGGGAACGAAGCACTGCCCATGTTCCATGACAAGGATATGAACGAATGGCGATGCTGGTGGGCCAACACACAGTTCCGCGATACTGAACGTGCAGTATGCGAGGCAAGGATCCGTGCCGCACTTGACCAGTTAGGTCACAGCCTGCGTTCGGCAAGCCACCTCTTCCTTACACTCGGCACAAATGTATGCTACCGTTTGAAGGAAAGCGGGATTACCGTAACCAACTGCCAGCGTCAGGCAGACCGCCTGTTTCAGGAATACCGGCTGTCCACGCAGGAGATAATAGATATACTCGAGGACTGCATCAACAAACTGCATCAGGCAAACCCATCACTGAAAATCACATTCACCATCAGCCCGTACCGCTATCGCAAGTACGGCTATCACGGTTCTCAACTGAGCAAGGCTGCATTGCTCCTTGCCGTTGACAGTATCTGTAGCCGTCATGCCGGTTACGTAGGCTATTTCCCCTCATACGAGATAATGATGGACGAGTTGCGCGACTACAGCTACTATGCACCAGACGGTCTGCACCCCTCGTCCCAGGCAAGCGATATAATTTGGAACAGATTATGCGAGTATCTACAATAGCATCCCTTATCGGAGCCCGTCAGGTAGGCGAGGCAGACATCAACATCAACTGGCTGTTGACCGACAGCCGCAGTCTGTGTTTCCCCGAAAGCACATTGTTCTTCGCCATCCGCACCCCGCGTGGCGACGGCCACAGGTACATACAGGACCTGTACAGCCGCGGCGTCAGGGCCTTTGTCGTCGAGGAAATTCCCGAGATAACTGCCAGCTCGGGCGAGTGCGCCTTCCTGCAGGTCGAGAACAGCCTGGTAGCATTGCAGCGACTTGCCGAGCGCAAGCGCGAGGAATACGACATACCCATTATAGGCATCACAGGCAGCAACGGCAAGACCACAGTCAAGGAATGGCTCTACCAGATGCTCTCACCCGATATGACCGTTACCCGCTCGCCACGCAGCTACAACTCGCAGATAGGCGTTCCCCTGTCCGTATGGGGCTTGTGGGAGAAAAGCCAGATAGGCATCTTCGAGGCAGCCATATCCCAACCCGGCGAGATGGAAGCTCTGGAACGTATTATACAGCCCACTATAGGCGTCTTTACAGGACTTGGTTCTGCCCATCAGGAGAATTTCCAGTCCATGGAACAGAAGCGCGAGGAGAAGATGAAGCTCTTTGCCCACTGCAAGACCGTATTCATGCCTACACCCGGCCTGTCAGCTCTGGAAGCAGACCGCGACCTGTGCCGGCAGGTATGCCGTCACCTGGGAATGCCCGATGACGTTATTGAGCAACGCCTCTCACAACTCGAGCCCATTGCCATGCGACTCGAGGTAAAGCAGGGCAGGCATGGATGTATGATTATCAACGACTCGTACAACAGCGACCTCAATTCGCTCGGAATCGCCATGGACTTCATGAACCGCCGCCCCGACCGTGCCGACCGCCAGCGCGTACTGATACTCTCCGACATACTGCAGAGCGGCGTACCGCCCATGATGTTCTACGAACACGTAGCCAAACTGGTACAGATGCGAGGCGTCGAGCGCTTCATAGGAATAGGCCCCCAGATATGCAGCCATGCAGCATGCTTTGACCAGCTCCAGGCGCAATGCCAGTTCTATCCCAGTACGGACGCATACCTCCAGAGCCAGTCCTTTGCTATGTTGCGCGACAGTGTGGTACTTATCAAGGGGGCACGCAGTTTCCATTTCGAGAAAATCACCCAGGCACTGGAGCAGAAGGTACACGAGACAATACTCGAGGTCAATCTGGGTGCCGTTGTTGACAATCTCAACTATTATCGTTCGTTCCTGAACCCCGATACCAAGATTATCTGCATGGTCAAGGCCGATGCATACGGTGCGGGAGCAGTCGAGGTATCCAAGACCCTGCAAAGCCAGACACAGGTAGGCTACCTGGCAGTCGCCGTTGCCGACGAAGGCGCCCTGCTGCGCAGCAACGGCATAACCAAGCCCATTATGATAATGAACCCCGAGATGACCAGTTTTGATACACTCTTCGAGTATAATCTGGAACCCGAGGTATATTCGTTCCGCATACTTGATGCCCTCGTCCGCGCAGCCGAGCGTGCTGGCATAACAGGCATGCCCATTCACATCAAGCTCGATACGGGCATGCACAGGCTCGGTTTCGACCCCGAGACCGAGATGCCGCGGCTGATAGAAAAACTGCAACATCAGACCGCACTGGTCCCCCGCAGCATATTCTCTCACTTTGTAGGCAGCGACAGCGACTCGTTCGACCAGTTCTCGTCCGAACAGTACCGCCGCTATCTGATAGGAGCAGATGCACTGCAGGCAGCATTTCCACATCACATCCTGCGACACATGAACAACAGTGCAGGAATCGAGCATTTCCCCGACCGTCAGATGGATATGGTACGCCTTGGCCTTGGCCTTTACGGCATCGACCCGCGAAACGACTCTATTATTAATAATGTATCCACGCTCAAGACAACAATCCTGCAGATTCATGACGTCAAGGCCGGTGAGACCGTAGGCTACAGCCGTCGCGGGAAGCTGACCAGAGATTCGCGGATTGCAGCCATACCCATTGGTTATGCCGATGGATGGAATCGCCTTTTTGGTAATGGCAATGCCTATGCCCTGGTCAATGGTCAGAAAGCACCTTACGTTGGCAATATATGCATGGATGTCTGCATGATAGACGTTACCGATGTCCCCTGCCAGGAAGGCGACCACGTCGTTTTGTTCGGTGACCAGTTGTCACCATCCCTTCTGGCAAGGACCGTCAATACCATCCCATACGAAATCCTTACCTCGGTATCACACCGCGTAAAGCGAGTATATTACCACGAGTAGGAAACAGGCAAGTAACAAAAAAAGGCTGGAAGCAATGCTCCCAGCCTTTTCTCTTTGTATTCGTAAGTTTTCCTTACTTCAGCTCATACGCGCTGATGTCTGTGCCCATTGGACGAGCCAGACCGTCGGTACCCGTAGTTGGGTCCTGCTTCTCGCCAGGAGCTACGCTTGCACCACCCTGAGCAGGAGTCTCGGTAACAATGT